>Ga0055584_100000003_pt1 | contig 279205 bp, 252 predicted proteins | sample OSDHelmetaG_FD_58716 | JGI IMG/M metagenome (GOLD analysis project Ga0055584, IMG submission 58716) | Pelagic marine sediment microbial communities from the LTER site Helgoland, North Sea, for post-phytoplankton bloom and carbon turnover... | ecosystem: Environmental > Aquatic > Marine >... | reverse complement strand
TCACATTCACATTGCCACTCCCGATTGTCGAGATAGTATCGAGCAAGACCTCAGCCTCTGATGCCGTTGCATCGTAAGGGATGTCAACGCCTACTCCCTGATAAGAGACAGTCACACTGCCTGCTGTAGGTGAGCCTGTGAGTGTGAGTGTTTGAACTTCGTTATTTCCGGCGGATAGAAACGGATACTCGTCTCCAACTCCTGAATTGTACAAGTCGCCAACCTGCCCGATAGTCAGTGCTGAACTATAAATACCAACGGCGTCGATGTAACCTTCCCATGACTCATAGGAGCTTAATCCGGAATGAGACCCGCCACCCACTTTGAGGTATGTAGAAGACGGTTCGCTGAAAGTGGTAGACGTTGCAGCCGTTACAAACGCCGCGCCATCAACGCTAATTTTTACGAGATTATTTACTGAGTCATATACTCCGACGACGTGTGCCCAAATGTTGATCGTCGCGGTCGCAACCGACGTTACAGTATAAGTTGTTCCTGAAATCGCGAAAGTAAACGTGTTATCGTGATTCATTTTCAAGTGATAATTTACAAATGATGAACTTGATGCTGCCATTATGATCCGGCCAAGACCAGCCGTTGCATTATCAAATTTAACCCATGCTGATACAGAAAAATCCTCTGTTCCTGCCTTAGTATGTTCTCCGCTGCTGCCCAATAAATAGTTGGATGAAGACGATGTACCACCGGGATAATGCACGCCATTTCCAATTACACCATTGGCGCCATGAGTCAACACGCCTGCGTTTGGTTCATCAAGTATCGTTGATCCGACACTATCCGTAAATTTTCCGCCTGACGCCTGTGTCTCGAAATTCCAAAAGTGCTCAGTCGCATCTTTGATTGTTGAACCACCAGCCGTTATCTCAGCAGCAGATCCGGTTACCCCCGTCAGACTACTCGAATCAGCGACCAATAATGCAACATCTCTTGAAGCAAATTCGTCCTGAAAAGTAACCGTGACTGGCGTTCCTGGTAATGCTCCACCGGCACATGAGACGGAGTCTGTCGGAATCGTTGTCAGCAATTCAAGAGCCGCCTCAATCGTTGCAGCACTTGCGTTGTAAGCGATGGGTGCGGTTGCTTCTCCACCGAATGAGAGAGTGAATGTTCCACCCGTGGGGCTGCTTGGACTTGAGATCGTCTGGATCTCATTCACGCCACCCGTAAGATTCGTTGTTTCGATTGTCATCAATGCGACATTTGTTCCAGCCAGAGCCCCGGTAAATTCGACCGTCCAAGGTCCCGTTCCAGTGACAGTCACATCTCCCGCCCCGATGTTGCTCAACGCTTCGAGGGCAGCATCCACAGTCGCGGCACTCGCGTTGTAAGCAATGTTTCCCGTCGTCTGTCCATCAAAAGTCAGAGTGAATGTGCCGCCTGTCGCTGCTGTTCCTGAAAGTGTGATGACCTGAACCTCATTGTTCCCTGATCCGATTGAGACAGTCACCGCAAATGGCTTGCCTGCTGTTCTTGCTGTGAGCTTCATCACGCCTGTGAGATTGCTGTCATCGTCCACAACGGCCACCGCCGAGATTTCTGCGACCTCTGGAATTGTTGAATTGTTCCAGGCAGAGGCGACCTCAGCGATGATCAGGTCGCGTGTCGTGCCGGTCAGAGTCACTGAGAAAGTCCTGACTCCGAGTGCAAAGCTGATGATCTGGCCTGCTTCCACATCATCGGGAAACGTTACTGATTCGACTTGGGCAACGGCAGGAGCACCACCAATCCATATATGAGAAGCCATGTTAAAAATCCTTTATGTGGTTGGAGTCGGGAATTGATCATTCCGCTCAAATGTATAAGACCAGTGAATCGGGTACTCTATTTCAAAACCGCCACGCTTTCTGGCTGGTGGATATCTGATCTGTCGCTTTTCAAGATGTTCATCGTCGGGCCAGAGTGGATCATTGGGAAGTGGGCGAGCACCCAAGCCGACAGACAATCCTGATTGAGTCACACTCACTAGACTCTTTTCAGTGAGCTGCTGCTTCTGATATTTTCCTTCGAGTGTCGGCAGGAATCCGAATCGCCGACCACCTGTTCCCGTATAATTAATCGATTCTTCATACTTGAGCAGTGTCAATTTTGTGAGATCAATCGTCTGTGTCTGGTCAAGATACAGACCAGCGAAAGCAACATCAGCAGAAACAACGATATCGTAAGATCTGAAAGTCGTCAGCTCGCCTTGACCGTCCTTGCTAAATTGGGGGAGTGTCGTCACGCGCGTACCGCTTAGCGTATTCGCACTGATCAGCTCATGCATTGTCGTCCCGTTTTTTTCCCAGACCAGATCTTGATTCTGAATTGAGTAGGCTGCATGGAGATCAGCCATCGCTGTCACCAGAAGTTCATCAGTGTCTCCATGCAGGATGCCCTTGATTGCCCACGTCTCTGTGTACCCATAAACGAAACCATTATCAGCGACGAGACCTGATCGTGTGATCGAGATATCTGCTTCATTCTCCGCGTGGTTATAATTGCCGTATGAATGCTGCATCAGGATTTATACGCCTTTTCCAAGAGTTTGTTTTTTTCGACTTCTTTCTTCATATCTTCCAGACCTTTCCTCATCGATCCGAACGTGTCACCCAGCGCACCGACGACTTCCATCGATGCCTTCTCGACTGCATCACTGCCATCAGCGGCAGCTTGCTGGACAGCTTTCCCCATGGCCGCTGGTTTTCGAAATCCTGGCAGATCCTCATGATGTAAACCCTGCTCCTCAGCCGACAAGCTGACTCTGTTTTGAGTTGTCTGCGCTTTGGTTTCTGCTCTGGAGATGACTGCTGCCCTTTGCTGATCCTCCTTGGCAGATCTCGCAAGCTCCTCCCTTTCAAGTTTTTTCAGATTGGTCTCTGAGTCGGCCTGCTCTTCATTCTTCTTGACGAGAGTCAGATCAGCAGCGACAGAATCAGCACCCGCTTGCCTGCCTGCATTCGCAAAGAAGTTCGAAGCGTGATCCCCGGCGAGCCCGAGCCGTTCCAGTTCCTGAATATCACGCCTGCTGAGTTCCTGACCTCCGGCTTTCTTTTTGCCAATTTCTTTCGCCCGTTCCTGATCTGCTGCTGACAGACGTCCGAATCTTTCTCGGATTCTCTGCTGCTCAGACTTCATTGCATCTTTACCAATCTGGATCTTTTCCTTCTCGGCATTGATCTGTTCGGCGATCAGATTCTTTTGATCCATGATCGACTTGAGGCGATTTTGCTCAGCAACGAGCATTCGACCCTGAGCCTTTTCGAGATCTGCTGTTACCCGCACACGATTCTTCAGGCTGGCAAAATGACCCGCTGCGATCCGCTCCTCCTGGATTTTCTTTTCTTCTGCGACAGCTTTTTCTGCACGCTGAACATCTCGCAGAGCTGCGATTCTTTCTTTGTCAATGTCGCTGACACCACCTTGACGAGCATCATCCACAGCAACATTTGCATGGATCATATCTCTAGAGAATCCAGCTCGTTTGGCTTCATCGTCTTCGAACTTAGACCGAGCTTCGAGCAGCTTCTGCTTTCTCTTTTCAGCGGCTTCTGTTTTTTTTTGGGCTTCTTCTGCCTGTTCTGCTGCTCGGAGATAGCTGTCACCTGCAACGAGTATACTTTCATTCCAGTCCCAGCTTGCACCGATTAGCCATTCGATCCCTCTGGCTATAGCTAAGAATCCCTCAGCCAGAACAAGCGCGATTGATGCCAGTTCAGCAGCAGCCAATGTCAAAGCAGCGAGCACTTTAACACCTGCGATCATTGCGATGCCTGTACCTGCTGCTTTCGCACCTGTAGCGACAGCACCTGATCCGGCAGTCGCAGTACCTGATGCACCTGCCACTGCCGATGATGCTGCGACTTTATTATTGCTCGCAGCGAGAATTTCATTCGCTGCTGCCTGGGCTTTTGTGGCTGTGCCTAATGCGACCAACCCTTCGCGACTTTTCCAGATGACATCCGTGAATCCTTTAAAGACTTTGATACCATCCTGAACCATATTGAAATTTTTGGTAAACTTTTCGAAATTCTCCTCGCTCACCAATCCTAAATTGGCAGCTCCCTCTACCAGATCAGCCAGTCCCTGCACTACGACGACTGCTGATTCATTTGCTTTCTGGTGTCCGGCGACAACAGCTTCCTGAGCTGCTTTGAGCTTTTCAGCATGTTTCTTTGCCGCTTTCTCCGCTTTTTTATTGGCCTTATCAGCAAGCCTTACTCGCTTTTCACCCTCTGTTTCCTGACTGGCTGTCTGCTTTTCGAGGAGATCAATGATTCGCTCAGTGAGTTTTTTGTGAGCTTCGAGCTGTTCTGCCGTGCTGAGTTTCGCGATCTGGACAATTAGTTCTGCTTGGGTTTTACCAATCCGAGTAAGCTTTTTCGAATTATCGTTCGCAATTTTTTCCAGCTTCTTATAGCTCGCATTTCCTGCCGTAACGACTGATTTTGCTTGACCTGCAACGATTTTCGCTTTAGCCTGGTTATTTGAATCAGCGACCAGCTTTAGCTTAATGAGCACATCGCGCTCGGCACCATTACCCATCAGACTACCTCCTGAGTGTGAGCCATTGAAAAATTATTTGGAGACACAATTATGTTGGATTTGCACATATTCGTGCTATAACTGTCATTCCAGTTCGGCTTTATCGAAAGACCAAGGGGTACCAAAGCGAGAAACCAAAAAAAAGATGAGTTTGCAAGCATGAGCCACGAAGTCCAGCACCTTCATCTGCATACACAGGATAAAATATCTGAGTTCAGATTTGGCATCATGACATTCGTCCGCACCTGTGTGTGTTCCGGCTGCATCATCTACTATGTTATCTGGAGTATGTAATATGCCTGAGCATGAATTCTTCAGCACCGGCCAAAAGGTCATCCTGGCTATCGCAGTCGTCGGCATACTGTTTTTGTTGGGCGTAGACCATGAAAACAAAGAGCGTAAAAAGCGGAAAGCAGAGGAAGCCAAGGAAGCCGTTGAATTAAAAGACCTCTCTCCTGAAGGTAAGCTCCTGCACAAGCTCGTCAAACAGAATGAGGAAGAGAAAAACAAGCCTAATGTTATTGGTGCACTGTTAATCATAATTGGAATCGCCTACTGTATTTTCACTTATCTCTAAGCAAACATAACTCGCCTAATCGCCCCTGCCCACAAATAAGCGGCTGTAAGAGCCGAACACATTAAAGACGCTGGGGCCAGCCTTAATGTGGCCAGAAGGGAAAACCTTCTCGGCAATCTCGCATATATGATCTTTGTTCTTGTCTTTACCGGTTCGGCTTTCTTACTGGGTAAACTGATATCCGTAATTGTCAGGACGATTATCTGCCCCCCATCATCGCACTCATCACCTGGAACTGTCTTTGCTCTGCAGCAATATCAGTCAGCTCCTGTATAATCACCGCATTCCGTCTCACAGTGGGATCATCGGGAAACTGGCCAATCGCTTTGCATTCTTTCCAATGCTGATAAGCCCGCATATTCTTTTCGCTCAATACATTCTGATTCTCTGGCGTTCCTTTCGGGCAGCCCTTACTTGTTCGACAGGGAGCAGGCACAGTCGGCAGCCGCTTGCAACATTCACCACGGCTTGTGACTCTCGTCTGTCCTGTCTCCTCGTTGTAAACGAAATCGAGACAATGCTCGCAATCTCTGAACGCCACTTTCGGATGAAACAGGAGTAGTTCCATCCCTCTTCTTAGTTTTTTGCGTCTGCCACTGCCTCATCCTGTTTTGCTGCGAGATCCTTATCACTCATGTCCGAGTATGTAATGATGTTGAAAAGCCGATCCACAAAAGGCTGCTTAAGACGAGACAGTACCTCGGCAGTGATCGGCAAACTGTTTCCTTTATGGAGCAGATCCCACTTGATCAAATTGTCAATGATTAGATTGTTGATTCGCTTCGTTTTCTCAGCAGCAGAGATTGAACCCCACTGCTCGAGCACCTCTCTGATTTTCACCGGCATCACTGGCCGGAATTCGAATCTCACTGCCTGATGGATTCCTGGTGATTCCTGCATGTATCCGGTTTCTGTGTATCCATCCTCAATATACGCTGACGTCGTCATTTTCTTTTCCTTAAAAATATTCCGTGATAAATAAATCAGCACGTAGAGATTTTGTGAAACGCATTGAACTCATCAAGATAACTTAAAAAATCGTTCATAACTCTAAGCATGGGCATTCGTGACGATTAGACTTTTCGTTGTTCCTGAACTTCGAACCATGCCCTGCAATGGCAGTCGAATGACATCTTTCCCACCCATCGAAGGCGTGATATTGGCGTACTGAATTGCAGCCATTTCAAACGTCAGCACATCTGTTATGACTTCCGCATTCGTAAAGACCAGCGTGCCGGCAGCACCATCAAGATCCTGCTTGACAAGATCTGTATTATCCGTATCCCAAGGGTGATCGGTCGCCAATGTGATCACACGATCTATTAAGGGAATATCATGCCGAGTCAACCCATTCTCAAACAGTTCAGTGTTGAGACGATTCTCTATCGTGAGGCTGAAATTTTCAAAGGATCTTGTCGCAGCCTGGAGCGTCAGCATACCATCGGCCATCAGGAATGGCTTTTCCGTTGGAGCCGTCAGAGGTGTGAACGTCCCGGCATTACCGACTGTTTCAGCTTCAGCCTCGATCTCTAGATCCAAAAACAAGAAGTCGCCCTTCGCTCCGCTGAATGTGGCCTTCGCAATCCGGCAGCCGGTGTATGTGTAGACTTTGGCACCACGATCGATCAGCAGCAGGAACTCAGGCAAAGTGTCAGCTAGAGCGAACACATTTGTCGCTTCTGCCGTTCCGCAGATATAAGGCAACAGAGTGTCCAGGGCGATTCGTGAGCAGGCAATTTTGATACTACCTGACACTCGCTTTAACCCTTCACGCGTGCGTTCTTTATTGTGGTCTGTCGTGCCCGTCATGCCATTAGTTTCGATGATCTCAGCAGTCTCGACCAATGACTCTGGGAGGATGATCTCAATCGGAATTGAGCTGACATCAAAAGGCAGGGCCGTATCAAAGGCAATTAGTCCGAATGTTCCGATTTCGGGAGTGGTCATTTTATTTTCCTCATAGTTTATCGATTTGTTGAATGACTGAATCAGCGACCTTGGTAGTCGCACTATGTGTTACCTTCTCATTGAAACCCAGGAATTGTCGCTGAGGTATTAGTCCTGATCCTTCTTGATGCGTGCTTGCATATTCAACGTACGTCCCGAGAGTCAATCCTTCATCGCTGACTGTTTCGAGATGGCCTGCTGTCTTTTCTGTCACACTCTCCTGAAGTTTGTAAGTATCAAGCAGCGGTTTATTGTTCTGATTCCTGTGTGGTGGTCTCGGCTGTTTCAGAGCAGGCCATTTTGATCCAGTCGGAGAAATGCCTTGCTGGAATCCAGTATTGATCTGTTCTTTCGTATCTTCGACAATTTTCTGCATCACACTTTTGCATTTGGGCTTTTGTGTGACGACGACGATTCCGTCGAGGAACTCTCCGAGATCTTCGATGTCAATTTCTTTAGACATGGCCGCGATCCTTTCTCAGTTGTGATCTGTGGTATGAGGGCTTCGAGTTGATCCAAGCTCATGCCTTTCATTTCGGCATACAGTTTTTTCGCAGTAGCCATATCTGTCCTGAACTTCAATCTACCGTGAGTCGTTCGAATTGAGATGGTCTGTTCCGTCTCGGTGCTGAATTCATATTCTGCCATTATCTTGTCTCCCAACTGATAAACCACAGGGTCATCCCTGCGTGATATTCTCCGGCTTCAAACCATCCTGGGTCTACAACCGCCCCAGGGGATACGTAACTGTTGACTACGGAATCCACGCCCGCTAAACGAGGAGTGCGAAACTTCTTTACAATCGTTTCATACCAGGTTAAATACTTGTTTCTGTTAAGTATTTGATTCTGTTGATCTGCGTCCACGATAAAAACACCAACTTGATATTCGATCTGATCTCTCTCATTTGTTCCCTCCTTCGAGTTATATTTCGGTGTACCTGGTGCAATTAAAATTGCCGGGAAATCTGTACTGGTAAAATTTCGCGTGCTGGGTACTTTCTGGATAATAATCGAATCATCTGCGATATCGGTCAGAGTCAAAAATTCGATTTCTGATTTCACCGTTGTCAGGATAGATTCCAGAATGGCTGTCATTTCTCTCTCCTGCAAATACAACGCCAATGAGTTTGTGATCGCACACATGAGATAGAAATCACTGTCCAGACTACACTATTCGAATCCGTGATGGCGTCGCCTGTTTCAATCTCTTTGCCCGCCAATAATAGGTTAGGAATATTCCAGACAATGCCCTCTGAAGCTGATGTGACAAGTCCGCGGGCTACATCATCCCGCGTAATATCCCGCATCCAGGCATGAGAGACGCTTTGGGTTTCCACGGTATCATTATTCACACCCCGTTTCGTCGTCAGCGTAATGGCTTCTGTGCCAGGCATTTTTAGATATAGTCTGTTTAGTTGAGCTACGCTTACCATCAGATCACAACCTTCTTGTAATGAGCCAACGATCCTCTGACCGAATCAAGGAACTTTCCTTCGTCTTCGAATCCAGCAAGTGTGTAGGAGTAATCCTCAATCGATTCCGACTCAACGCGACCACCGTGATCAATGGATTGAACCATCGAGATCACCAATTTGTTAGCCGCGAACTGAATGTCAGATGGCACAGTCGCCCATCCGGCAACATAAACGACTTTGATATTCCCTATTCCTAGACCGGGAGCACTTGTTAATTGCCCTTGTAGTCGGGAGGAAGGGCGAGGCCAGCCTTTACCCGTGTGATAGACAATCCCACTTTTACTGACTTCTGTATTCGTTGCGTCATCTTTCTGGAGAACAAAGTCCGTTCCCTCAACCAATACAGAAGAGGCGGGGAAAGCCTCCGTGCCGTCCCCATAATATCCGTCACTATCTAAATGAACTGAAGTGATTGATTGCACTGGGGTTTGGTTAAGTAACAGAACCTTATCGCCTGAGCCGCTGTAGAACTCTGTGTACGTCGCTTGTTCGATATTTCGCTGCAAATAACCTTTGATGATGGCACCAGCCTGTGGGATCATTAAATCGATCGCAGCATCCAATGACGTATCACTGATGCCGAGAAGCGTTTTAATTGTTGCCTTGTCTGTTAATGCCATCTTCAATTTGTCTCCCTGAGAGTTCTTTCATTCATTATCTGAAATAGTGAACCAAATCATTCCTGCAAATGGTCATAGCTATGACCATCATTTTTTCATCGTTGCTTCTTTCACATTTGACGATGTTTTTTCGTCACCAACAGTTTGATAGAAGGCTTTGGCTAACTTATAGGCTCTTCTTACATAGTGTGATTCATCAAATCCTTGATGTGTGGTGACACACATTTGAATAAAAATCCGTTCTGCCAAGGATTCAATTTGAGATGTTTTGGCTGATTGTTTTAATCTCTGATTCATCTGTGGTAGTTCCCAGCAATTTTTCCTGACTGAAGAAAATGCGAAAGAGGCATCATGCGATAGCAGACTGTTTTATTTCATTGACGTAATCAGCTCCCTGAAGAATATAAAATCCTGCTCCGAGCTGTGCGTTTGCCCCAACGTCTGCCACGTTAAATGAAACAAAAGTGAAGCCGTTATCAGAGTCTAAGTCATCGGCCAGGACCTCAATGGCGATCAGTGCCTCATTTTCTGCACCATCAATGGATGCAGTGTCGAAACTTGCGGCTTCCGTTTGTTCGGCGAGAGAAAATTGACCAACGGCATTGATATCAGTCGCACCTACTTTATGCCGAATGCGAGAAAAATTCAGAGCCTTCGAATTGCCAGAAGTTGCGGCATCGTGCTGCAGTGCAGAGACCACAGGGTCATCTCCCGCGGTTCCAATGGAGGCCAACAAGATAAAGAGACAACGATCATAATTTTTCAGATTAACCCGGTCTCCAGTATTGGCAGCGGTTGCCAAGTCAACTGGCATGAAGGCGGGAATAATATCGTGATTTTCCAGGAATTCTTTATTAAACATTGAATGAGATCCTTCTCGATTTTGATTCTTGAATGGGAATTATAATTCTTCATCATGCCACTAAGCGCGTGTTGCCAGAGTGACAAAGCTGGATTGAGTAGCAGTACCTTTGTATGGGGTTAATGGTTGAGTTTCCCAGGGTTTTCCATCAATTCGCATGATGAAGCGTAAAGCCAACTGGTCTGTGAGGAACTCTACATGCATTGACTCAGCCTGCTCGATTGCTCCTTTGCTGATGGTGATATAATCATCCAGACTAGCTAACATGATATCCCCCTCGGTTCCCAAAGTTTCGTTAAACTCTGTTGGTATAACGGGGCGTCCCATTAACGTTGCATAGGAGTTGTCAGACAAACCAGAAGGTGGCATATAGACTAATTGTCCTCCTGCAGTTGAGACTCCCAGGCTCATCTGATGAAGTTGAGGTTCGGTATCCTGATTTATAAACCAGGCAGCATTCATTCTTGATGAAGCCTTCATTCGACTCCACATGTTCAGAATATTTTCAGCCAAAATTGTATTGGCTGCCTGACCGGCTTCCTTGGGGACAGATACTCTAGCCGTTGATTGCATAATCCCTAACGGCTTACTGACCCCGTTTCCATTAAAGATAGATTCGCCTAATACAAACTCCATTTCTTCTGTCACTTTTTTGTTGACATATGATTCAAGAGCCATCCCATTGTCATTGATTAATTCTTCAGTCAAGTACACCAACACTGCTAATTTATGAAGTTTCAGTGATGTTTCACCAAGTTTAGGCGTAGTTCCCGTAAGTGGATCGCCTTCTCCTACCCAATAGGCGCGTAGTCCACCAGCGCGTGATCCATCGGCACGAGTCGTTTCAGAATCAGTCGGGAAAGTCATGTTATTTCCAGCAACTTGATAGTGATCCGTCCTGCTGACAATGTCGTTTTGATAAATACGGGTTAGAATTTCCTGATGGAATTCGGGCAAAACGGCAATTCCACCATCGGCTCCCACAATTTCTGACATACCTTGAATCGCTTTACACATTCCCCAGGACTTCTTCGTCTTGGCAATGACTTCACTGCGATCTTTAAATCCACACCGAATGAATTCTCCAAACGAATCAAATTCTGAATATGGTTTATAGCCGACTGGTAAAGTTCGTAAATTTTTTGAATGGGATTTATCCAACGCCACTAGAGCGGTTTCCTTCTCTTCTGCTTGCCAGTAACTGGAAGGTCGGCCCTGACTATCTTGATGGACTCCACTCATGTCCGGGCTGTTTAACAGATCTACACTTTGGGTCAGATTTTTAATATTTGATGAGAGAGACTTTACTTTTTCTTCGAGTGTTTCAGACATTAAATATGTCCTTTCTTCTAACTGTTTTTTATGTTTCATTAAATCAATATTTTATCCAGAGATACTGTATGTAAATCTCAAGCGCTCTATTCTTAGTTGTGCTGTTTTCATTCAGGCAGGCAGTAGATCAGATATTTTTTGTTTTAGTTCTACGACTGCTTGCGAAAGTCCTTCAACATTTCTCTCTAGCGTCTTTTCATCATAGGAAAGCTGCCTATGACGATTAGGACTTATCTGTTTTAGTATTTCAGTCAATAATTGACGCTGATGAATTGTCAAATTTCCCGACTGTGACAATTTTATTAAGCGACCATAATAATCTGAATTTCGCAGTTGACTAATCATCTCGGAATCCAGACAAGCTGTTGAAGACCGTGTGAATGGATCATTCTCATACGGATTTATTTCTTCGATATTGAGGTGAGAATAATTGCCTATATACAAGTTAGCTAAAGCGGCTTGTTCGTTTTCAAGAGAGAGCAGAAATGTATTTAAAAACGATTTAATCTGCTCGTTTTCCAAAGCAAAAGATGTGGAAACAACATGCGTCGTCAATTGTTTGATGGAAGACTGAATGAACTTCAATATCTGTGCCCCTAAAGGCACATTTTCTGTTTTCCGGTTTGTGAGTTCAGAAACAGGGATGTTCGTTAAATTTGTCTTATTTTGTATCTCCTGCAGACTTGATTTTGATCGATGCACATCTTTTTGTTTATCTGATTTGACAGGTTCGTTTGCCACACAATCTTTATCCTTTGATTGAGTGCTTATCTTGCCAGCTGCCTGAGGCAGGTCGTCATTTACTTTATCATTCTTTTCTCGCAACATTTTTTTTGTGGAATTTGTCCAACCGGGTATCTTATGTTTCTTTGAAGGAAGAACGGATTTGAGTGATTTCAAAAGTGGCTCCGCAATATTGCGACCTTCAATTGTTCCTTTATCAATAGTTCTTGCTATGGCATCTGGGTTTACGCCCAATGCACCCCAAGACCACTCAATCAGTTCCCATTCTTCAAGTATGATTCCCACACCATTATTCGATGTTTTTCTCGTGGAAGATTTGATGGGAACTGCTCGAACTGATGTTGCCCTTACCAGTCCTTCAGCAATGAGATGAAAAATCTGCATCGACTCCAAAGATTTATCTGTAAAGTAAGAGGTCGCTAAGATCTGACTCTCTTCGACTTCTAATGCCAGGTTGCCATCGGGATGTTGACACTTGGCAATGGGGCGGGTGATTTCACCTAAACCGTGTTCCCAAAGTACAACTGGATTCTTGCTGAAATTTTCGAGGTGTACGCCTTTAGGGACTATTATGTCACCTTCACGGTCTTCCCCTGGCGTATTGATGATGGCACGAGCGGACATTAATTGTGCATCGATCATGGGCTGTGATTGACACGCCAAAGAGAGATCTGATGTTCTGCCTGCGATGCGGCAGAATGTTCCAAATTTTTTGTGCCGATTCTTGAGGATGACCTGCAAGGAATTTTTAGCTTTTTTTGTTTTCACATTTTGCCTCGAAAAGAAACAGTTAATGTTTGTGACGAGGCTGTGTTTTAAGGTTCGGCACCTATGGGTCAAGATGGTTGAAAATAATTTTTACTTTTTTAGAGCCTGAAGTACTTACGAATATTCATCGGATTCTATCCGGAAGTCCTGGCTTGAAAAAAACGACTCTTGAGGACTCTCAATGGCTGGTATCTTCTTGAACTCGTCAAGAGAATAGGAAATGCGATCACTCATTCTGATTTAGAACGAGACGTTACTCCGTTTCAAAGAGAAAAAAGCAAGTAAGCCTTTTGATGACAGAACAAATTTCATTATCACCTGAATTACTAATGGCGACAAATCATTTATGAAGGCTAAAGCATCGAGTTTGGCACAGAGAACTGACTGAGATGCGTGTCTGCTCAGGCCGCTTTCCGATATGACCCGGAGTCTTCCGCAGAATGTGATCTCTTTTCATCCGTTTCTGACGGTTCCCGATTTGAGTCACTATTAGTCTCATCGGAGACTCGGTTTGAATAAATGATATCAACAAACTCTGGAAAGCTATTCCACTCTCCCGGATTCTGGTTCCAAATCGCTGCAATTTTCTTAAAAAACGTCATTTCATATTGCGCGATAACCAAACTCTGGATCGTATCATTTGGTTCTAAATCGGATGCAGTCCACTGCCTCGGACATAAATCGTAAGCCGGTTCACCATCTCGTCCATTACTGGGAATCTCATAGAGAACGGCCAGTTCGTTGGAATCGTTTAGTTTTGCAGGAAAGCTCCGACAGGTATGAGGTCGGCTTCCATAGATGCTGCAACGCCCCAAACCTTTGGGATGCTCTTCATCTGGTAAACATTCAGTCAAAAAGCGACATTTTGTTGTTCCAGGAAATGAGATACTGGGTATGTGCTTTAAGCAAATCACAAAGGGAACTGCCGGAGTATCTTCAAAGAAGAAATGCGGAGCCAGATTGCGGGAAATTAAGCCCTCTGAATCCTCCCAGCGACAGGCAAAATCCCAAAATGATTTTTCCTGATCATGTGTGAAACGATGAATGTCCGCCCCAGAAATGGGAACAGCAAATGATCGGCAACATCCAGAATGGCAGGAATCACAAATGCCCATTAGTCTTCTTGCTTTTAGAGGAAATCCTGTCTTTTTTGCTTAGAGATGAAAAAGGATTTTGATTTCAATGAAGAAACGGCGAAACCCTGCCTGCCTTATCGTCATAATCGTTAAACTCCCTTAAGCCGATTCCTAAAATCGTAATCATTGTGCAGTGATCGAATTCGTCTTATAGTCTTAAGCTATTTCATATGAATGACTTGACAGCATTTGCCAACCTTTTCATTCCCTCCTGAATGCCTTCAAGGTTTTGAACACCAAATGTCAGTCGCATATGATTTTTTTGCACGGGAGATTGTTCTGTACCGCTAAGACCTTGATCGATTGCATAACATAATTCTCCAGGAACATACATCACTTTCTCTTCGTGTATCGCTGTTTGAAACAAGGGGCTCGAAAACCCCGTTTCGATAGTTTCTGGCAATGTCATCCATACATACAAGCCTCCATTGGGATGAACCCAATGGACGCCGGGTAATTTTGAAAAGTGGCGATCAGCGGCTTGCAACATACAGTCCCGTTTTTCTCGGTACACTGCTCTCAAATTATCAACATGGTCATAGTACCAGTTTTGGTGCAATGCTGTTGCAAGAATGTGTTGGCTCATATTCGTTGAACCAAAGTCATCGTTTCCTTTTTTATCTTGAATCGCAGCACAGACTTCCACTGGGGCAACACCAAAGCCCACTCTTAATCCTGGAGAAAAGCTCTTGGAAAATGTCTGTGTCAAAATTACTGTTTCTCCTGTCGAGTCAAAGCTTTTAATACTCGGAACAACAGGTCCATCGTAGCAAAGCTCACGATACGCCAGATCTTCCAGTATGAGAATCCGTTGTTGCTTCGACCAGTTTTGTGCTATTTGTATAACTTGCTGACGTCGATCCTGAGAAAGAGAGAGGCCGGAGGGGTTTTCATAATCGCTTACGAGGTAGATCAATTTGACTCTGTTTAATTGCCCCTGCGACTCCAACATCGCGAGAGTCGCTTCAAGAGAATCCATTCTCATTCCCGATTCATCCGTTTCGACCGAGATGATTCGCGCGCCTAGACCCTGTAAGACTCCGAGGAAAACAAAATAAGTCGGTGCTGCTACCAGGCAGATATCTTCCGGGTCGAGTAGAACCTCGCCCAGCAATGACAGATACTGTTGAGAGCCCGTGGTTACGATGATGTTATCTTCTGTAATCCCTAATTCTTCGGCAGATTTTTGTTCCAGAGTTTCTAAATGCGACAGCAGCAGTGACCTAAGCGGTAATGAGCCAGCCGTCGTGCCATATTGCAATGCTTCTTTTGCAGACTGTTGATTTGAAAACAAATGCTCAAAAGATTTTTTTGTGATCTCGACGGGCAGGCTGTTCTGATCAACTAATCCTGCGGCTAATGAAAGAACATCCGGATTTTCCACGCCTTGTTGCATCAAAAAACTGATGGGTAAATCATGACTCCATGATCTTTTTGTACTGAAGTGGATTTTTTTGTTATCAGACATTACGCTTATACTCTCTCAACCCATGAATAGAACCGATTTCGAATACGACAAACTAATCATACGGTCGGTGTCAAATAAAGCATAGTTAGTGATACATCATATTTCCTCTAACGTGTGTCAGGCTTGTTATCTCACAGACTATTCTCAATATGAAGAGTGAAAAGATTCGTTATTGAATTGAGTGTCTGGCAAATCGATACTGAGAATCCAATTTTGCTCCATTAACAATACCTTTTCCTGCAGGTAAAACGGGAGGAGTTGAATCATTTATTTCCTGTTCCTGAAGTGGAGACTGCTCTTTGCTGTTTTGATTCACTATGAGATCTCCTCCCTGCTTCGGGCCTAAAGGTGGCAATCCCCGAATTGCCCGTAACTCATCTACTTTGATAATCTTTGCACGTATATCTGTCGCTAATCGTTTTTCCAAGATATCAGGATCATCTATGTGAGTTGCTTCAATTTCTATCGTCAAGTTTTTCCCAAACTGTGGGGCTAAATGTTCGGTATCATCTTCCGCCAATAAATCTAAAATGGGCTATACTGTAAGAGAAATGAACTGCTTTAAACTCGCATAAAAAGCAGCGTAGCTTCCGCCGTCTGAAATTCCAGCGGCTATTCCCGGGACACCGTGCAAAGCGAGAATGGCATCTCTGAATTGAACAAACGACTGGTTGTAGTCCATGTCTCTGGGAGTGGTCGTCAGTGAGACAACCTGTTCTCCTGTTGTAAAGATGGCCTTACCGGTATTTTCAGTGCCACCGTATTTCTGTTCAAACATGGCAGCCGCTGTTTCGAGTTCCTCTCGCGTTGGATTCATATCTTTGCCACATGTGACGACAATGGAAGGATCAGCTCCATTATTCATCTGAGCCCAACGAGCTGCATCGATCTGATTTGCTGAGTCGATCCATTTGGCACCTGCGCTCACTGGAGACTGGCCATCATCCTTGTAAACAGGGTGTGGCCAGCGCGTAATTTGTAATTGGGTAATGGGAATGATTTTCCCGGCGACCTGATGAAAAGTGCCCGTTTCAGTAAACGCACTACTGAATCCAGCTTGCAAGTTGCGTAGCGAGGTCGGCTGTATCTTATAACCTCCTTCTGGCAAATCACTTGTAGGAGAGACTGGTGTGGCAATTGTTGTTGGGATGACATATCGCTGGACAGTTTTTCCAAATTTATTGGGCACATTCCAGACAATACAGGTGCCTGTCAACTGAAGCTGTAACACACGCTCATAACGGAACGAGGCTCCTGATTGTGTCGGATTCGGATGTTTTAAGATCTTACATAACGGATGGTCGTTGGAAAGAGGTACTGAGGCACCATATTCTCCTGCATACAGACTTTTTGCTTGAACGTATCCGGAGTGTTCCTGGATTCGTTGATTCAATCTTTTTTGTTTTGATCCATTTGCTGAATCATTAAAGACAAACACAGATGCCTGCATTGCCTGAAGGCAAATTGCTCGAACAGCAACAAACGTCCAACCAGTAAATTGTTCCGCTTCCTGTCGATGATCGCTACTCCAAGATCCAGGTTGTCCAGACCCAAGGGCCGTTCGAAGTGCGACTGCAAATTGATGAGTTTTAAAACGAGTGGCAATTTTCTTAAAGGGGTTCCACATAGCAGATCGTTCCTGTTTACGAATCGAATATTTGGATTGACTAATCGTTTTACATTGCTCTTTTAAGCGACAATCAGGTGTCGGCGCTGCTGATCTCGTAATGCACACAGGCAATAAACGACTGCATCAGCCCGATCGGGTGATCGTCCCAAAAGTTCCCGAATGGTTTTTCCCGTATAGTTTTCATCGGTGCCACGTCGACCTTTGGGAGTTATGTAGTACTTTTCTCCGTCATGGCCTGCATAGATTTTTGCCGGAGCTACCAACTCAGCACGTAGTCTTTCGTTATCGGGCAACCCGAAGGGTATCATGCGAAAGTCCCCCGCCGGGTCAAGTCTTCTTCCAGCTTCACCATAAAGCTCTGCCCGTTTATTTGCATATTTTTGCGAGTCTAGATCACTGGTTGCATTGCCATGAACTTCAATCACATGCACATTCATTTTTTTCAATGGGTCACCTACTGCATTGCCATATCCGCCTCCCCAGTCAATGGCGATTGGTATATTGCCTTGTTTCAAATTTATTCCGTAAGCAAGTGCTGTCTCCAAGACCCACGACATAGTCTGCTGCGTATCAGAGAATTGACATTCGTGAATGGCACGAATACCATAGCGCCCCCCCACAGCCAGTACAGAGCTATCGCCGTATCTGGATGCTGCGACATCGAGCCCAAATCCTTCTACAGGCAAGATCTGATCTAAATATTTCAAAGCGATTTTGTGCTTCCCTGCGTTAGCACGTCTCCATAATTGGTTCCACCGATTCCAGAATTTAACAGGTTCGACCAGCCAACTTTGTAAAATGATTTGTTTAGCTGGATCCTGATCAGGAAACTTGCCGAGCGCATAAACATTTCGAATCAGCGGATCTGAGTCGTTTAATAACGCCATAAATTCATCGTAACAGGTTTGTCCTGGAATAATCGGTTGGCATTGACTGAAATGTTCTTTGATAATGTGAGCACCGTGTGAATAAAACGTACCAGCGATTTTAAAGCCACCCAGGGGCGCCACTGGTTGTTCAAGACATTTTTCTTTTACATTCGTACATTCCCATCCACTAACAGTAATGCAGCGTGTTTTTCCATATTGATCAATGATCGTTTGTGTTTTATCCGGATCTTCTATTGGAAAGGTATCTCGAAATGCGCCCGCTAATGTAGAAGGGTTTGAAAGTGCCAAAAATTTTTTTGCCTGAGTATTTGCCAGCTTGTATTTATCTTCAAGGTTTGGTGCTGTCGCCTCATCAAACCAAAAAAGGACATGGGAGGAATGAGCGCCTCGGAATCCCTCAATATGTTGTGGATTTGCAAGAGAAATAGAATGTTGTTTGTTATCATATACACCGGAAGTAAGAAGTTTTCCCGGCGGTTTAAAGGACATTTGGCGCCACCATTTATCAACTTCACCAAAGGCAATTTTTTGTGCCATTTTCATGGAATCACGAGTAATGATTATTTTGGCATCGTTCCAGATATGATAGTACATACAACAGGCAATACCTGCTGCAGCTCCTTTTCTGCAGCCTGTATTTCCTTTTACAAAAACGCGTCGAATTGTAGGATTGAACAGCGACTCAATAATGTCCCACTGCCAGTGATCTAATTTCACTGTCGGCCATTGTAATTTGACAAAAGGACGAATCTTCCCAGAGCGAGCCTGACCAATGGCTGCATTTAGCTCAGTCTCCCGAGTTGAATGAAGACGGTCTCTGTTTTCCTGTTCAATTCGAATGAGCGAGTTATTCTTAAAGTGATTCAAAATCATCACCATTTCTGTCTTTTATTGATTCAAGTGCAAATCGCTTTTGAATTTCCTGAATCAAAAAGACAAATTACTATCGCTCTGCGAAATTGGTCTTTCTGGCCTGGTAACTACTCAGATTTTTAAATTTCAGTTCAAAATTGTTGCGATTGGCATCTGCCGGTCAAGACTAACTTTCCTGACAGGTCTGGCTTAGACCGTTGTGAACACAAATGTAAATCGATTAGAATCGTAAGACATAAAAGTTCATTATCATATTACTGGGGATCAACCATGAAATCCGTCTTCATCGCAACCTTGCTTGCTTCCATTTTGTTACCAGTCTGTTCATTGAGTGCCGACGAAAATGTGAAAATTACTCCCGATGTTGTTTATGGGCATAAATATGGAATGGCTCTTACCTTTGACGTGTATCGTCCCAAGGAAAAGCCTAATGGGGCAGGTGTTTTATTTATGGTAAGTGGCGGCTGGCATTCGAGATGGACTGATCCCCAAAACATGCTGGGCTGGTTTAAACCGCTACTCGATGAAGGATTTACCGTATTTTCGGTAAGGCATGGAAGCAGTCCCAAATTCGTCATTCCAGAGGTTGTGAATGACGTTCGCCGCAGTGTGAGATTTATTCGCCTGCATGCCAAAGATTATGGCGTGTATCCCGAGCAGTTAGGTGTCTGGGGAGGTAGCGCCGGTGGTCATTTATCGTTAGTTCTGGGGACGACTTCAGACAAAGGAAACCCAAAAGCAAAAGAGACTGTATTACGAAACAGTAATCGCGTTGCTGCCGTCGTTGCGTATTATCCACCGACGGATTTACGAGAGTTTGTTAACGAAAAATCGCCTTATTACCATCGCTTTCCTGCTCTGCAATTTGATTTTGACCTCGCTGATGATTTTTCCCCGGTGTTGCATGTCACGCCGGACGATCCCCCAACGTTACTCATTCATGGAGATCAGGATAAGCTCGTTCCGATCAGTCACAGCGAAAATATCATGAAGCAATTTCAAGACCAGAAAGTTCAAGCAGAATTATTAATCATTAAAGATGCGGCGCACGGATTTCAAGGCGAAGATAAAACCCGTGCCAGTCAAGCTGTTGTCAGATGGTTTAAACAACATCTGCTAAAAAAACAGGAGTAGTTCACTCTCGCTGAATGACAATTAAAACTCTGCGTTTTTAGGAGTTCTGGGAAATGGTATGCAATCTCGAATATTCGTCATTGACGTGATTAATTGAATCAGACGTTCAAACCCCAGGCCAAAACCTGAATGGGGAACCGTCCCGTATTTTCGTAAATCGGTGTACCACCAATAATCATCCGGATTTAATCCTCCCTCTTTCATCCGATCAACGAGGACATCATACCGCTCTTCGCGCTGACTTCCACCAATAATCTCTCCCACACCTGGCACAAGTACATCCATAGCGCAAACAGTTTTACCATCGTCATTGCATCGCATATAAAACGGCTTAATTGTTCTGGGATAGCCATGAACGATCACCGGTTGTTTAAAATGCTCTTCAGTTAAAAAACGTTCGTGCTCTGATTGCATGTCACTTCCCCACTCAATGGGAAAATCAAATTTCTTTCCACTGGATTTTACGATCTCAATTGCCTCGGTATAAGAAATACGGATGAATTCGTTATCAGTAATATTTCTCAGTGTTTCGAGAGTCGTATTATCAATTCTTTTATTAAAGAATTCCATGTCTTCAGAACAGTTCTCAAGAACATCTCCCACTACAGTCCTCACGAAACTTTCTGCCAAAGCCATATTATCTTCCAGATCGTAGAACGGCATTTCAGGTTCAATCATCCAGAATTCTGCTAAATGACGAGAGGTGTTTGAATTCTCTGCGCGAAATGTGGGACCGAATGTATAACATTCTCCAATGGATGTTGCAAAAATCTCTGCCTCTAATTGTCCACTCACAGTTAATGATGCAGGCTTTCCAAAAAAGTCTTGTGAGAAATCGATCTCTGTCTGCACCTGAGCGAGGCGTTTTAAGTTGAGAGTTGTGACCTGAAACATCTCACCTGCCCCTTCACAATCACTGGTTGTGATAATCGGAGTTTGAATATAAACGAATCCCCTGGACTGGAAAAAACGGTGAATCGAAGTCGCTGCCTCATTACGAACGCGGGTAATTGCTCCAAAGGTGTTTGTACGCGGACGCAAATGTGCAATATCTCTTAGAAACTCAAAGCTATGTCGTTTTTTCTGTAAGGGATATGTTTCCGGGTCTGCAGTCCCGTAAACATGAAATGATTCAGCATGTAATTCGATGCGTTGATTTTTCCCCGGCGATTCATGCACTTTTCCATTGATGGCAACACTCGCACCAGTTGTGACATCTTTGATCATCGATTCATAATCTGGAACACTTTGATCAATGACAACCTGTAAATTGGCCATACAACTGCCATCGTTTAATTCAACAAAGGAAAAACCACTTTTAGAATCACGACGAGTTCGCACCCAACCGCACACTTTAATCGTTTCGCCCGACTGAGATGCAGATAATGCAGATTTTATTTTAGTTCGAATCATACGAGCAGAGCTTTCCTGATTTGAAATCGAATTTGTCTCATAAAGGTTTCCTTTTTTAGTATGCCATCCTGAATCTGTAAACTGTAATCCTGCTGACATCCTGAGAGTCAGTAAATGTAAACCCTCTGATCGACGGGAACAAATACATGGTCAGATTCTTAAAAAACTGTCAATTTTCGATCTTTATAAACAAAAATGCTGATGAAACGTGTTCTATTTTGAGACTGGTATGAGAAAATTCGACAACCATTTAGCGATACTTGTCTCTACTGAGAGGGCATCTGCCTTAAAACGTTCAAATTCTTCTTGATCTGTGGCGGTAAAACTTTCTCTCGATTACAATGAACACAAGGCCACTTCACCAAGTAGATCACCTGCGAGTCTTGAATCATCATGGTTAACTCTGACAAACCCTCAATTCAGAAATTATCTGCAGAAAATCTGACAGATCTGAATGAAGAACTCTCTTCCATGGTTCGCGCAGGAATCCCTTTAGATGAAGGTCTGCGAAATGCAGCCAAGCATTTAAGAAAGGATTCACGCAATTTCACAGAACAACTCATATCAAGAATCGAACAAGGCTCCACGTTAGAAGAGGCGATCGACTTAGAGTCGAAAAAATTACCAGTCGCTTATACATCGCTGGTTAAGTCGGGGCTCCGCATGGGACGTCTTCCGGAAGCGCTGCAAGCATACACATCCTTTTCTCGTTCACGAATGGAGCTACGCCAGGAAATTGGTAATGCTTTGCTATACCCTGCGCTTGTCTTGATCATGGCGTTTCTCCTCTCGCTTTTTGTTAGCTTCTTTGTCTTTCCAGAACTACAAATTATTCAAAACATGTTCCAACTGGAACAAACACCTTTGATGCATTTCGCCTATCAATTAATTGAACTATATCAGAACTGGTACTTTTTGATTCCTTTGTTTTTTTTACTTTTGGTCATTAGCTGGAAAGTCAGTCGTTCTTCGTTTCTTGTTCCTCGGGAACAACATGAATCATTATCTGGAAAATTTTTCTTAACCATCGCTTATGGCTGGATCCCCGGATATCGAACACTATTTAAAGAAATGAATTATTCCACTTTTGCGGAAATGGCAGGCATGCTGCTTTCCTACGAAGTGCCTCTCCATGAATCACTCACACTTGCTGCCGAATCGACGGGCAACACGCACCTCATTACGGATGCCAGATCTCTCTCCTCTCAGTTGGAAAAAGGGGGTTCGCTGCAAGAGGGCATGAAATCCTGCAAGCAATTTCCTGCTTTCATCAAAACGATGCTGATGGAACAAACTCACCAAAATTATCTCACAAATATTATGTCTGAAATAGCGAGAGTATATCGAATACGAGTGTTGAATCGTCTCGATTGGATCAAAAAAATCATTCCTGTTGGACTATTGATTTTCGTTGCAGGAGGCATTACCGCCTGTTACGCAATCATCCTATTCCTGCCGTTTGTTGAAATTTTAAAAATGTTAGGGAGTCCTTCACTCTAATGAATCGGTATTCCTATATCTGTGTTGACGATGAAGGGCAGGAAATGAAAGGCTTCCTGCAAGCGGTGAGTGATGAATCCGCGCGGATTCAACTGATGAAACAGGGACTAAAAATAATTCGCGTTGATTTATGTGGAATCGATGACTCTATTACATCGGAGGCGGCTTTGGAAATCACGGATTTTTCCGGAGATCAACTCTCAAAGTTTGGAAAAGCCGCCTGGAACTCCGAGTCAGAATATCTCGACATCGCATCTCAAAGTTCTCACTTTAAAATCTGTGGAGTACCACTTTCTGCGAGCCTGCGTACTTTAGCAGAAGAAACAACATCAAAAAAACTTTCCCGTGCATTTAAAAAAATTGCCGTTGAACTGGAAGAAGGTAAAACGACCGAAGAGAGCTTTAAACAAAACTTAAATGACGTTCCAGAAAACCTTGTCTCCCTAATCAAAGCTGGGTCGCAAACAGGAAAACTGGATTCTATCATTGAAGATTATATCGACAGCCAGCGACTTCTTGCTCAGTCGCGTCATAAAATTTTGCTTTCCCTATTTTATACGGGCGTTCTGTTCTTCGGATCCTTTCTCATTTTTTACTTTCTTATGGTATTTATTGTTGGCGATTTCAAAAAACTTTTTTTTGACTTTGGAACAGAGCTCCCTGGTATAACATTAATGGTGATCAGTATTTCTGATTTCATGTCCCAATATGGACTCCGCATCATATTCTGGCTGACAGTCATTTCTTTGGGAATCTGGTTCAGCTTTGATCTCTTCAAAATGCGAGGGACACGCAGACGCCTTCTTAATTCGATACCTGTCTTTGGAAGAATCTTGAATTATACATCAATTGCTCAATTTTGCCGCATGCTGGCTACGTTGATTGAAGCCCAGATGAAATTACCGGAAGCTCTCAAATTAGCGGCCCAGACTACCAGAGACCCGAATCTCATCGAAGGTTGTGATCTATTGATAAAACGGATCCAGCAAGGACTCGCTCTCACAGAGGTTGCGAAAGAAACACGCCATTTTTCAAAAAGTTTCGCACATATTTTCCGTTGGCAAGATCGCCCGGAACTATTTATCGATTCGCTGCGTGCCAGCAGCAATATTTTTCAAGCAAAAGCAAACATGAAAACAGGCTCTCTCGTTTTCGCACTGCAACCACTTGTGTTAGCAGGAATTGTGTTAATCATCAGCATACCTGTCATCGCACTCTTTATGCCTTTAATCAAATTATTGAACGATCTCTCGTAAGTTACCTTGTTGGAAAGCTAATTGATCCGTGGAAGTATTTGGACTTATATTTTGTTTGGCCTTTTTTGTTAATTTTCCGATTACGGGCATCTCTTCTATCATGCTCGCTCGACGAATTAATCATTTTGGGCATCAGGGTGTGAACCCCTTTATTAAATCCATGTGGATTTTCTATGCTCTGTTCATGGTTTTCTGTAGTGGGATTCTGTTGGTTCTCTGTGTTCTGATCGTGCTGAATAATGATCATTCACTTTCAGGATCACTGTTTCTAATTCTGCCGATCATGCTCTTTTTCCCCATCCCCATTATTCTGGAACTCTATTGTTTTCAAGCAATAAAATACTTAAATCAAGGCGAACAGTATGAGTTACCTGAATCACTACGAACCCTGACACTTAAAATACAGGCTTTGGGTTGGATCTCACTGGGAATACCGTTCCTGTTATTTGCTCCGGTAATTATCTTTGCACCTGTGCTGTTCGTTGCCTCTCTCTCACCCATCATTTCGTTGATATTAGTTAGTCTTTTATTTTTCGCTATTGTGATCGTAACCTCAATTCTAAATATCAGTTATATAAACAAACGGGGAAACGAATCGGAATTACTTTGGCTACTCGCAGTCTGTGTCGAAAAAAACATCCCTCTCGCCACGGAACTCGACACATATTCCTATACATTGTCTGGCAAATATCGAGATAAAATCCAACAGCTCAGCAGTTTGCTGCATTCTGGTTACTCGCTTACAGAAGCACTATCATCAATTCCAGGGCTGGTGTCACAATCTGTAATCGTGGCGGCGCGAATTGGAGAAAAGAGAAACAGCCTGGGAATCGCTCTACGCGATGCCGCATTCCAGACAACAAAAAAACTGAAGAGACTCTCTGACAGAGCAAATGCCACAAATCTCATTCTCTATCTAACCACTGTAGTCACAATTCAATGCTTAATAGCCGGCTTCATTATGTATTGGATTATTCCCAAATTTAAAATGATCTTTCTGGACTTTGGGATCGAACTTCCTCAGATGACACTGACTCTCATTGATGTGAGTGATTTTATTATCTATTATTTTTATTTGTTCTTGCCATTATTCTCCATTCCACTCGTCACATTAGCCGTACTCTATTTTGGAAATTATTATGGGTGGTATAATCTCCGCATTCCTTTTATTACAGGATGGTTCCCTCGGTTAAACACCCCACACTGTCTCAGACAAATTGCTCAGTCGATCTCAGTCCAGGACTCACCTCAGATTGCACTGGAATCTGTTTCTAAATTTCATCTCTGGGCTGATGTGAGACAACAAGCGCACTCTGTCAATACCCAAATCAATCAAGGCGAAATCGCCTGGGAAGCACTTCGTCAGAATAAAGTGATTACAAACGCAGAAGCGGCCTTGTGCACTACAGGCGAGAAAATGGGAAACCTTCCCTATATATTGAGAACTCTGGCAGACACCATCGAATTACGAAGAGCAAGAAAAGTAAGATTTTTTGTGGATCTCTCTAAACCAATATTGATCAGTTTGCTGGGGCTTCTAGTTGGTTTTTTTGTGATCGCGTTATTCATGCCACTCATTCAACTGTTAAATGACCTTTCGTGAGTTCTATGTAAATGAAAATTTACCGTCGAAACAATCCGTTACCATGCTCATCATTGAAAACCCGAAAAGGTTTTTCGATTCTGGAAGCTTTTGTCTCAATGATTCTGATCAGCGCGACAGTTTCGATTGCCATTCCTGCATTGAGGGTTATAAATTTTCAAAGAAAATCGATCGATCAACGACTATTGGCAACAATGGAAGTGGCCAATCTGGGCGAACGAATCGCTGCTGATAATTCATGGCACAGCCTCACCCCTGATAGACTCGCACAGTATCAATCAGGGATGCTCAAGCAATTAAATCTGAAAGAACCCCAATTATCCGTGACTCTCATTCAAAATAAAAAAGAGCCAACAAAACGTCAGGTGCGAATCCAGCTTTCCTGGAAAAACCCTTATGGCGAATGGGTTGACCCCTTACTACTTTCCCTCTGGTTTCATCGAGAGAGGAGTAGTAATGAATCAAAGTAAAATCCATCAATCCAGAATCCCCAGAGGGGTTACTTTGATTGAACTCATGGTGGTCATTTCGCTTCTGTCAGTCCTCTTTACTGTCGGTATCACGACTCTGGCTTTTCTGATGCGTGTAGAAATGAAAGGCACTGCCCGGATTCAAGAGACATTAAATCTACAGAAATTATCTCAACAATTTCGCGAGGATGCAGGAATTGCTCAGAGGGCGGTGATCATTGCGCCAGACAAAAACAGACCCAACGTACTGCGACTCGAACTGAACTCAGGAAGCTCCATTATTTATTCCGGAAATAAAAAAAGGACTGCTATTCTTCGCCAGAAAATGCAAGCAAATAAAATTCTCGCGCGAAATGAATTTCGTATTCCTGAAGATTCTCTTCAATTTACATTAGAGAAACTCAATCAACGTCTCATGGTTTCCATGACCATTAAAATTCTTCCTGAATTAAAACATGAAAACAAAACAGCCAAACAGCCTGAACGATTTTTCAAAATCGAGTCTTTTATTAACCAGAAACACTCGCTTCAAAGTCGAATTTCACAAAAAAAGTAGCATTGCATGATGAAATTTAAAATACGGAAACTGAGATCGATAAAAAAGCTGCAGAATAGCAGAACCAAACGCAGTGGGAGCGTTGTTCTGATCCCTATGATCTGCCTGATACTTGCGTTGGCTATCATTGGGGAACTTCTACAGCAAACATCTATAGAACTCAAGCAACTTAAAAAAGGGCAACACCATCTACAAGCCAATTGGCTGGCAGATGCGGCAGCCCAACGGGCGGTTGAAAAACTGAGTCACCAGCAGAAATATGCCGGGGAAACCTGGAAAATTCAACCAGCGGAAATTGGTGGAACATTTCCGGGCGAAGTGATCATTGAGATTGTTCGTACAAACCCAAACAGCAAGTCCCTTACGATTCGGACTCTGGCCAGTTATCCAGCCAATGCAATAGAACGAGTTCGAATCATCCGTGAGTGGCCTTTTGAATTACAAGACAGATCTTCTAACAACTAATCATCCTTCTTCAGAGAACGATATTTAATCGAAGGACTTATCATGCCACATCCCATTAGACAGTCGAGAGAAATCGAACAGACATTCCGTAAAGGATTTACTTTGATAGAATTACTTGTCGTAATTGCCATCATTGCGATTTTAATTGCCATGCTCCTGCCCGCAGTTCAGCAGGCTCGAGAAGCAGCACGACGTTCGTCTTGTAAAAATAACCTGATGCAGGTTGGCGTGGCACTCCAAAATTATGAAATGGCTCATAACGTATTACCTTCCGGTACTGTGAATCCAACAGGCCCCATACGCAATGAAGCAAAAGGTTACCATGTCAATTGGATTTTGCAGATTCTCCCTTATTTAGATGAGAGAGTTGCTTTCAATAAATTTGACTTTAACAAAGGCGTATATGACCCTGTTAATCAAGAAGTCGCCAATTATCGTATTGCCACTTTACAATGTCCTTCAAACCCCAATCGAGGACATAGTTTCGCCGGCATGCATCATGATATGTCGTCTCCCATCGATGTCGATAACAATGGCGTTTTATTTTTGAACAGCAGTGTGCGTTATGATGAAATTCTGGATGGAAGTTCCAAAACTATTTTTCTTGGTGAAATCAGAGAAGGAAATGAACTCGGCTGGGTTTCAGGAACCCGATCGACTTTGAGAAATGCCGGAACTGGAATCAATTCTAATCTTTCAACTATTTTCCCGGGTCAAACTGCCTTTGAACAACGATTCCCTCCAGAAACCTCTGAAGCTGATTCTGCTGGCCCGAAAAAAGATTCTGAAAAATTAAACAGTGATCCCGTACTTCTAAAAGTGGGTGGGTTTTCCAGCCACCATGTGGGTGGAGCCCATTTTGGGATTGGTGACGGTGCGGTTCGTTTTTTGAGCGAAAATATAAGTATCATCACCTATCAGGCCCTTGCAAATCGACATGATGGTCAGCTGATCGGTGACTTTTAATTTCGCTTTCAAATTAATTTCCACGTATAACAAAAAACTGTACTTTCTACATTAGAAGCAAGTTATTTCATGTTTATTCGGCATCGTATTCAACGACATCAATCTGGATTTGTGCTGATTGAGCTAATCACTGTCATAGCAGTCATCGCTATTTTGATAGCACTCTTGCTTCCCGCGGTTCAACAAGCTCGTGAGGCAGCTAGACGCGCTACTTGTAAGAATAATCTGTCACAGATTGGCGTGGCACTCCAAAACTACCAAATGGCGCACATGGTTCTGCCTCCAGGTACCGTTAATACGCAAGGCCCCATCCTCAACCAGCCCAAAGGCTACCATGTGAGCTGGGTGATTCAGATTCTCCCGTTACTAGACGAAAGAGCCGCGTATCTCAGCTATGATTTCAAGTTTGGTGTTTATGCCCCGATTAATATGAAAACTGCTAATTATTTCCTACCTTGTCTTCAATGCCCCTCCAGTGCCAGTATTGGAGCTAGTTATGTAGGCTGCCATAACGATACTGAAGTACCGATTGACGTCGACAACAATGGTGTCTTATTTTTGAATAGTAGTATTCGTGAAAAAGATTTGAAAGACGGTCGTTCGTACACAATTTTTGTAGGGGAATCAAACGACGGCGGATTTCTGAGCTGGACCTCAGGTACGTCATCTACACTTCGAAATATGGGAACGGAAATCAACCACGTGTCCCCAAATCAAACTGCATTCAATCAGGGACAAAGGTTTAACTACAATAATCAGTATCGTTTCGGAGATGGTACTGACAACCTGGTCGATCTGTTTGATGGCCCCGATTCTTCGTCTGAAAAATCAGGTAGTAATACAGAAAAACTCACTCCTGAACAACGAAAGCTCTTACTACAGGTTGGAGGATTTTCAAGTTCTCATACAGATGGGGCTCATTTTTGTCTGGGTGATGGTTCAGTGCGTTATATCAGTCAAAAAACGGATTTTTCCATTCTGCAAAATCTCGCGAATCGTCATGACAGCAATCTGATCGGGGAGTATTAGCATTTTTAGGATGAATCTGTCAAATTCGCGATATAAGTGGGCTCTCTATTTCTCCGTGATGTTCTTTGTGTGCCCTCAAATCGTAGCAGCGATTGAAATTCATGAAATCCACTGGGGATTCAGTGACAGTCCAGTGGCTTACAAAATTAATCCGGTAACGATTTTGGTCGAAAATACCAAATCTCATCCTTTTGAGAGTGAGCTCCGATTTCAACGTGAAACATTTCGCGGAAACCAAATCGACATCGCGCTTTCAGCTTCTGTCTATATTGCTCCCTTCGAAAAGAAATGGATTCAATTTTATCCTTACTTCGCTGAATCAACTGACAATTGGAAAGTCAGGTGGGATGATGGAAACAGTCAAAGTTTTCAATCGTTTTTATCTCCACGCCCAACAATGAAAACTATTACGATTCAATTGACACAACCAGATCGTTTGGGGAAAGTTCTCCCCGGTATCAAACAGTATCCCGAAGATCTGTTTCCTCCCATTTTAGGTGCCGTCGATTCGTTAAATGAAATTATCTTAGACCATGTTCCCAAGTGGGAAAAATCTCGCAGAACGACGTTTTTAGAATGGGTTTATACCGGGGGTATCGTGCATCTGTTCGAAGATCCGAATGGAAGTCTGCCTGTTTTTCCAGAATCTTATGCCCTCTTAAAGTTGAATCAGTCTTCATCGTCTGTTCATTATGGGAATGGGGTTATTTATTTTTATCGAAAAAAACTCAATGAAATCACCTTTTCACAACTCAAACAATTGCTTGCGAAAAATAAACAACCATCTCACAAACAAGAGAAAACTGAGCGTTCTCAATTGTCCAACCAATCTTACGACCAATTCCCTGAGTATACGATGAATCGTTTAATCGCCAGTGATGAAGAAATCCTGGTGGCATTAACTGAAATGAGTAAGACCAAACAAATTTGGTATTTCATTTTTCTGCTATCATTTCTTTACTTAATTATTGCTGGCCCTGGTTATTATTTTATTACAAAATTTTCAGCGAATCATTACACATTTTATGGTGTTTACCTGGGAAGCACGGCGATTTTTTGTTTGATCTTTTTAATCATCGGTGAATATAGTGCAAACAGTACTTCAAAAATTCATTCTCTGATCATTGCGAATCTTTTACCAGATAACGAGATGGACATCATGGAATGGTCTAGTCTGGGAATTGCAACCGGAGGAAACTTCAAGATTTCGCACCCTGGTAACTCTCATGTTTATGCTACATGTCAACATTTTTCGAAAGTGAATGGAACGGTCATTAGTGGAAGAGAGGGGGAAATGCGTGTTGATATTCCTACCAACTCATCTCGCAGTTTCTTTCACCGAGCAAAAATACCAGAATCAGGATTCAGCGTTGACGTCAATTCATATTTGGCGAATAACATGAGGCTGGAAGTACTTTCTCTGAAAATTGGCAAGGATTTTCCTAAGCGAGCAGATCAAATCTATTTTTTGTACGGTTCAAAACTATACGATCTCAAACAAGAAGAGAATCAACTAGTCTTTCGGGGTACATCAAGAAAGCTCTCTTCCCTGCTGGGAGAAAACTCGCTTCTTGATCAAACTTATTTCACACCAGTGAAGCAAAATATTTTTTTTAGTCAGCAAGACAATAAAAGTAATCTCTCTTTAAAACACTTGTTTCCCGTTCTGGTACAACGTGCATTGAGTCGATCATCAAGAACAACAACTCGACGATTTCATTTACCTCCAAACCAGGGAAAATTGTTTGTTGTAAGCGATATTCCTGAGAACTTGTACCTGGAGACTCCTGTGATTACACAAAAAAAGGGGCTAGTACTTTATTGCCTGGATGTTCCCTTAAGAGGTCAGGCAGGCTAAAAGCGTTTACTCCACTTTGAAAGAAGCCATTTATGTTGCGAGGATCTTTGATTTTTGCCAGCTTCGCATTGAAAAAAGACATCCGTCTCAAAAGGACACACATTTTCCGCTTTGCCTGCATCGGCATCGTCTTTTTAATATTATTTTCTTCCTGGTTGACCAGTTCTCGTATTAGTTCACCAGGACTCGACTTTTTCACAAAAATTGTCTGGCTTAATTTCTGGCTCGTAACACTTGCCGGCATCGGTTTCTTTTCAACAGCCATTACCGAAGAAAAGGAAGAAAATACACTACCTTTATTACAATTAGCCGGCCTGAATACCCTGGCCTTGCTCTTGGGAAAATCGACTGTCAGAGCCTTAAGAGTGATTTTACTATTGCTGGGACAACTCCCTTTTTTAATGCTGGCTATTGCATTAGGTGGAATTACTCCTCTTCAAATTTATGCCACAATCATAGCAATGATTGCTTATGTCATTCTGATCGCTAATTTCTCATTGCTCTGCTCTGTTTATGCAAATCGATCTGGTATTGCAATTTCTCTCGTAGTAGCGGCATTATTCATTTTCTTCATATCTCCTTATATACTGACGAAAATTTCGGTGGATCTTCAATCACGGGGGTATCTGGGTACAAACGATTTAATAACCCTGAGTCTCAAATCTTACTGTGATTTATTAATAGAATTTTCAGTCATTGAGCGGATCAGAACGATCTTGAGCACCGGTTATTCAGAATCCGTGATCAACGCTCAAGTGGTCAGTAACTGTTTGATCGGAATATTTTGCTTTCTTACTGCCTGGATACTATTCGCGCGTTGTACGGAAAATAATCCTACCGCAAAAAAAAGTAGACGTTCACTAAACCGCAAAGGGAAAATGAGAAAGACCAGGCCCGGACGACTGGCCATTGCCTGGAAAGATTTTCATTTAATGGCAGGTGGCACGAAAGTATTATGGATTAAATCTTTGTTCTATCTGTCAGTGATACTCTTACTTGTGGGAGGAGGGATCTTCCTGGATCGATATTCGCATACCACTTTTATTTTTCGATACTCCTGGAAGGAGTTAATGGGTGCCTCTCTGTTTTTTTTGATTTCGGGTTTTGTAATCGAATGCACGATTTACTCTTCACGAATCTTTCGTGAAGAACGAACACAAAAAATACTCCCGCTCCTCACCCTGCTGCCGCATTCTTTGGTACGTCTCGCCTATGAAAAAATCTGGGGGTGCAGTATTACGATCATACCTGTCTTTGTCGGCATCTGTCTCATAGTACTTCTTGAACCCGACAGCTTCTCCATTTTTCTTGGATCCGGATTAGACTCTCTTCTGATCTTATTCTTTATTCAATTCGCTGTTTTTCTGCATTTATTGACTTACTTTTCAATTCTGGTTCGTTGGGGAGCCCTTGCCTTTGCTATTGGTGCGTTCGTCCTGCTCGAATCCTGTGCGACACCGTTCCTGCATATTACCTTTTTACTGTTTGATACTGCGATTGGAGATGCGGGGATACTCTTCCCTGCATTTTATTTCAGTTTAATGATTTGTTTTGTCCTGCAAATACTCATTGCAAAACGTCTACATCAAATTGCTGCTGAAGATTAGTTAAAAGCAGTTCAGAGATTACTTGCGATAAAAAACCTCTTTTAATTTTTGGCCAGCCATTTGTACTGCTTCAAATGCCCGGTCATACAAATCGGACCGTCGGAAAAATCCATGAATCATATCTTCATAATTAATATGTTCAATTTTAATTCCTGATTGCCGCATTTGTTCTGCATACTCAACAACTTCAGAATAAAGCGGGTCATACCCTGCGGTGATAACTAATGCGTCAGGCAATCCACTCAGGTCTTTACACCGTAATGGAGATGCATATATTTCACGACCTGCAGATTCATCCGGAAGATACTGATCCCAAAACCACTCCATGGCACGTTTTGTGAGAAAGTAGTTAGAGCCATACTTCTGATATGAATCTGTATCGAACTGAAAGTTCGTCACAGGATATACCAACATCTGATACAGTAGGTTCAGATGATCAGACTGTCTCGATTTGATCGCTACTGCCGTTGCCAGGTTCCCACCGGCACTGTCACCGCCTACTGCAATTCGATGCTCGTCAATTCCTAAAGTACAGGCATTGCTTGAAATCCATTCTGTCGCGGTATAGGCATCTTCAAATGGAACAGGATAAGGAAATTCGGGTGCCATTCTGTAATCGACTGAAATGATTTTACAACCTGCAATGCCTGCTAAATCCTGGCACAATCCATCATATGCGTCTAATGTACCCATCACCCAGCCACCGCCGTGAAAATAAACAAGTGCAGGAAAGTTTGCATCCGATTCTGCCTCTTTCTCTGCAGGAGTGTAAATCCTGATTGGTATTTCTGCCTTATTAATCGATAGCGTGAGATTTTCAATCGATTTGGCTGGAATATGAGGTTCTGGAGATGGCGTGAGAGTGGATCTGATCAACTCTGGAGTCATCTCATCAAATGAAGGCAAGTCATAATTAGCTATCTGTTCAAGGTATTGGACGACTTGAGGGTGGACAGGCATTTCAGAATCCTTGGAGGGTTTTATCTGCATAATTAAATAAAAATGTATCTCTCATAATCAACAAGTTCTAAGTTGACGAGCCAATTATAACGGATAGGCCTGTTGTTCTAAAAACGGTATGCCAATCGTTTTAAAAAAAAGATTACTCTCTGCAAAGGTCCAATTTTTAACCTATTCTTATAATAGAAAAGACCTTCTCCGATCTAGAGAAACCTCGAGATCCGTATTTAAAAACTATATCACTCCATTGAGCTTTTGACACCAGGAAGTCCTATCATGACCCCTAATTCCACACGAGTCTTAATTGTAGACGATTCCGCTGTCATTCGAGGTTTGATAACAAAATCGCTAGAAAAAGAGCCTGATATCGTCGTTGCAGGAACTGCAATGAACGGAGAACGCGCATTAAGCTGGATGGAGTCAAATCCAGTTGATGTCGTGATTCTAGATGTCGAAATGCCTGTGATGGACGGACTTACTGCTTTACAAAAAATACAGCAAGATTTCCCTGAAGTACCAGTCATCATGGCTAGTGGATTGACAAGCAAAGGAGCAGAAACGACTGTTAAGGCGCTCTCTCTTGGAGCAGTAGGGTGTGTTGCAAAGCCCCAGACCGGGAGCGCAGCTGAAAGTATCCGCGTACTCTCTCGCGAATTGGTCATGATGATTAAAGCGGTCTGTTCTAAAAAAACAGGAACTTCTCCTTTATCAGATAAAAAAGTTCAAAATCAAACCAACAATCAACTAAAACCATCTCGCCTCGCCCCTTCTGGGAAGGCCCTGTATTCAAAAAACATAAAGTTTTTTAAACAACCTGAAGTGTTAGTCATTGGTACAAGTACGGGTGGGCCTAAAGCACTTGCAGAATTGTTACCTAAAATACCTGTAGATTTCCCAATGCCCATTCTAATCGTTCAACATATGCCAGCAGGATTTACCGAAATTCTTGCATCACATATTCAGAAAGACAGTGGTCGAAAAACTGTTGAAGCAAAACACAATCAACCACTTGAATCTCATATGACTTATGTTGCCCCTGGAGGCAGTCATCTCTTGATCGGAGAAAAGAATGGTCAAAAGGTAACTCTGATAAACCAGGACCCTCCTGAGCATTTTTGTCGACCTTCAGTGAATCCCTTATTTCGATCGGCGGCAGCACATTTTGGTAATTCAACCCTGGCTGTGATGCTCACTGGAATGGGTGAAGATGGTATCGAAGGTAGTCATGAAATTGCTCAAGTTGGTGGTACTATTTTCGCTCAGGATGAAGCAACAAGCGTAGTATGGGGAATGCCAGCGGCAGTCGTCGCTGCCGGTCTGGCTGATAAAGTCTTACCACTCTCTAAAATTGCGGCGGAAATAAAATCGCAGTGTCTGGTTCGTACATAAATCATACCAGCGTCATTGTTTTGAAATTCGTCATTTCCACGTGCCAACTATCGTCAAAACCGATACTTCTGTAACGATCAGGTAATCCAAGAAAATCATTTTAATGGTCGATTTTTCGATTCAGCTACGGTTTGGCTGAAGAAAATCACGATACTTTAAAATGACCTGATAAAGGCTACTTCTTATTCAGTACTAGCCGGAACTTATCAGATTCACGACTAAGTTACCACTCAAGAGAAAGCAGCTTTGAATCTATCTGGTTGGAAATGAAGCATAGTTGATCATCTACTTAGGTTTCATCATTGCCGAATTGAAAAAGTAGTTCTTAGATCAATCCGGCTTTTCAATTAGAAAACCAGATTTTTGTTGATCGCCAGTATCGTTCACCCCCCTCTGAACGGTGCTGGCGTTTTTTTATCTCCGGGTTTACTTTACATTCTCTACAGCATTCGCTTGTAAGAAAATCGTGTGAATTTCACTTCACATTCAACCCCACCTGAGATTGGCTTTGATCGCGTCTGAATAAAGACAAGTGGTTGGCATTTTCGCTGTAATCCATACTCTCCATATTTCGCAAATATCATTCGATCAATCTTTAATCGATCCGTAGATCTACTCCATTCAGAAAATGCTTTTGAAGTTAGAGTTACTATGGAGGTAAACGCCTCTTTTGGTAAGTGGGTCTTTTCTCAACTCACAGTCAGATTATTCACCATGAAGCATTTCGTATCTCATTGATTCATAGCATCTGATGAGATAGGACCGATTCACGATCATATCCATGAAGAACCTAAAGCCATCGATTCATTCAGTAACGACCTTGAGAAAATGGTCCATCGTCGATCGACTCAAAATCGCTTTTGGCTTGTTGGTGATGGTACAAATCATAAGTGGAACAGTTACCTTATTTCAACTTTTGAATATCGAACGAGATATTTCGCAACTTGTGAATGTTGAAGAACCTCTCCAAGAGTCAATTCTTGAAATGGAGATTAAAGCAGGAGAAATCGCAAGGACGGTATTAGATTATGTTAGAGATCGAGACCAAAAACATCTCACTAAATTAACCAATGCTCAAGCAAACTTTGACAAATACCACATACAATTTCAAAAGCTTGCTGCTGCTGATGAAGAGCTCATTCTGAGCAAAATAATCGCAACTCAATATTTATCCTACACTCAAAAGTCGGCATCTATTATTCGTTTATCAGATCAAAGAACTGCTGCTTTAAAAAAGTTTGTAAACCATGTCAATCACATTGAGCAATTCATTAAAAATGAGAAACTGAACTTAAATGGTGATAAGGCTGCAGAGGGAATCAAAAAAGTAGATGCTTCCCACAAGATGGAAAAGTATCTGAGCTTCATATTTGACTCTATCGAAAAACACCATGTCAATCGAAATCAAAATTTGATCTCGCGAATCATTGAAGCCCAAGAACGAATCAAGCCATTTGAAGACCAATACCTCGAAGCAATTTCTAAACATTTAGAGAAGCAACAAATCACGGAGATTGATCTTGAATTCGCGAAAGTGACAAAATATGCAAATCAGTCCAGGAAGTTAACCGATGAAATCAATCTACTTCTTGGCCAGTTTGAACTGCACCTGGACGAGTTTAATAATCTTCTTTCTAACCAGGCTCACCCCCTGGTTTATGCTAATACAGTCCGAGTAACTCATCATGCAGATTCTTCGATTCAGTCTTCAATCATTATGATTGGTCTGCTAGCCACGATTGGTACTCTGATTGGATTATTTTCAGTCTGGATACTATCACGCGGAATTGTGGTTCCAATTCAAGAGCTGTCAGAAAGCGCAGAACTCATTGCAGACGGGGATATTGAACATCGTATCCAGGTAAAATCACAGGATGAAATCGGGCGTCTTTCAGAAAAATTTAACCGTATGGTCGATGACCTTGTCATTGCGCAAAAAGCAGCTGAAAATGCCAGCAATATTAAAAGTGCATTTCTGGCAAATATGAGTCACGAAATTCGAACACCTATGACTGCAATTTTAGGTTTTGCAGAAATACTGCGACAACAAAATAAAGACTCGGAGACAGCTCGGCACGTCGATATCATCAAAAAAAAATGGAGGCTATTTACTCGAACTGATCAATGATATTCTCGACGTTTCAAAAATTGAAGCAGATAAAATCGATGTTGAATCGATACCTTGCTCGCTCATCGAGCTAATCGAAGATGTTAAAACGTTAATGGAATATCGAGTACTCGATAAGGGACTTAATCTTGTTATAAAAATCGATGGAAAAATCCCAAGCTTGATTCAAAGTGATCCCATCAGACTTCGACAAATATTGATAAACCTACTAGGTAATGCGATCAAATTTACGAATCAGGGATGTGTTCAACTTATTGTCAAGACTCTTGATCTTGATTCTGAAAATCCGAGATTACAGTTTGAAGTCATCGACACTGGAATCGGGATGACAGAAGAACAGATTGCTCGGTTATTTCAGCCATTTGTCCAAGCGGACTCTTCAACGACACGAAAGTATGGTGGGACTGGCCTGGGTTTAACTATCTGCAAAGGTCTTACCAACATTTTGGGTGGAGACATCTGCGTCAAAAGTGAATATAGAACGGGAACCACCTTCACTGCAACGGTAAAAATAGGAACGATCTCTGAAGTGGAATTTGTGGACAATCATGCTATTAAAAATAACGTCCATCATGCGCTGACTCATTCAAACAGGACCGCCGATTTGGAGATGAGGTACAACATTTTATTGGCAGAAGATTGCCGTGATAATCAAAAATTAATTTCCTTCTTACTGAATAAATCCGGTGCCAAAGTCACGCTGACTGGGAATGGTGAAGCGGCTGTCGCTAAGGCTCTTGAGGCCGCTGAAAAGGGAGCTCCCTTTGATGTGATTCTGATGGATATGCAGATGCCAGAATTAGATGGATATGCTGCTACAAAGCGACTTCGCTCAAAAGGATACCACTATCCAATCATTGCACTTACTGCGAATTCAATGAGTGGCGCCTGTGAAGAATGCCTCGCTGCAGGATGTAATTATTATGCCACAAAACCAATCAACCGTGACCAATTCTTCGCCACAATTCATAAGAGCATTACAGAATTTCGTGAAAATATGAAAAATGCTCTCTGATTACGATTCGGCAGCGCGATCCAAGCGATTATTTATCGTTCTTCCTAGTCCTTTTTCTGGCATACGTAGCGCAACAATATTTTCAACTCCGGCTGAATCAAGATTCCTTAATGCTGTAAACAATTTTGCTGCAGCGACTCTCAAATCACCGGCTGGAGACAAGATCTCCTGAGCCGAAAATTGAGAACCCTTTAAAAACGTCTCTTCAAGCGGATACAAACTCAGTAGACCATTTACACCTTTTGCAGGTAATTGGTCTAACTTGTCTGCTATTACTAACCGAGCGCGCGGGGCATAATGTTTAGGCAACATACCAGGGCTTTCAGGGGATTTCACTTCTGCATGATCTTCAATTTTTGCGATGCGTACCCGCCCTATACATGCTTCGATCTCTTCAAGCGATATTCCTCCCGGTCTTAGTAAAACCGGGATTTCATCGATGCATTGGATGACCGTCGATTCAACACCTACAGAACATGGCCCTCCGTCTAAAATCAGTTTTATTTCATTGCCTAGCTGCTCTTCAACATGCTGAGCCAGTGTGGGACTCAGGCAACCAAACTTATTCGCACTGGGTGCTGCAATTGGAAGTTTCGTAGCTTCCAATAGCTGTCTCGCTATTGGGTGCGCAGGGATACGAATCGCAACAGAGCCTAAGCCGGATGTAACGAGATCGGGAACCACTTCTGTTTTGGGAACCACCAGGGTTAAGGGGCCTGGCCAAAACTGTTCTGCAAGTTTTTCAGCCTGTTTTGATAATCCAAGTGTAAGTTGGTCAAGTTGATTGACATTGGAAATATGAACAATCAAAGGGTCAAAGTGAGGCCTTTGCTTTACTTCGAATATCCTGGCAACCGCTTCTGAATCAAGTGCATTTGCTCCAAGGCCATAAACCGTCTCCGTTGCAAATGCAACGAGCTCACCAGCTCGAATCAGATCGACACCGGCAGTGATATCCTGACTAATTGTGCATTTCATTATTATATTTAAGTACGTAACTAAGAAAAAAGCCTATTGATATTTGCAATTCTACTTCTGACGATCCCTTGAATAAATCAAAAAAAGACCCTCGCATCATATCAGTCTCGATACCCGGGGCAACCGGAAAAGCACACAGCTTCAAATCGAACCTAAGATGATTACGAGAGTCTCAATTTTATCAGAAACAAGTAAAAACTTGATTAGCAAAGGAGTTTATTTTAACCCGAAAACTGAAATTGCACTGGAGTAGCCTGCTGCCTTCTTGGCAAATTATTTACGAGTTCTCCGGGTCTTTGACCTAAAATTGCGTTGACCCCTGCTTCAAGATCTCGATCGAGAGGTCCCACTTCTTCCAATTCACGCTCAGTCATTTTGACTGAAACATCAGGAGTCACGCCAGTCCCTGCCATTTCCCGTCCCGTAGGTGAATAAAATTTAGCAGTTGTTAACCAAAATGTTCCAGCTACAGATTGCAATGGAAAATGTGTTTGGACCGTTCCCTTACCGTAAGTTTTCCGGCCAACTATCAAACCTCGACGGTTCTCTTGAATAGCAGCCGCAAAGATCTCACTTGCGCTGGCACTATCACCATCTACCAATACAACCAGAGGAGTTTTCCAGGTTTGCTCATGCGTTGCTGACTCAACGGTATTGTCACCCTGGTTTCGTCCACGGGTCGATACAATTTGACCCGATGGTATAAACCGATTCGAAACAGCAATTGCCTCAGTTAACAAGCCTCCCGGATTTCCACGCAAGTCAAACAGTAAAGATTTCATACCCTGCTGGTGTAGATTCCATAACGCCTTATCTAATTCCTGAACAGCTCCTTCTCCAAACTTTTCCAGACGGATCAATCCTATTTTTTGTTGTGCATCAACCATTTTCACTTCACTGATGTTTGTGATCCGAATGGATTGTCGACTCAGATTGACTCTGGCATCCCTGCTCCCTCTACGCACATTGAGGGAAATTGTTGAACCAGCGGGTCCGGTAATCAGATTTGCAACTTCGTCAAGCGAAAGTCCTGTTAAATTCCTTTGATTTACTCCTACGATTACATCACCACGTTGAAGTCCCGCTTTCTGCGCGGAACCTCCTTTGATCGTTCGTAAGATGACTGCGCCTTCTCGGTGCGTTTTTAATTGTACACCCACACCCACAATATTATTGCCTCCTGAATCGACACGCGGTCCAGATACACTGGGCGTAAATTCGAATCGTGAGTGTTTATCAAGTGCATCCAACGATCCATAAGCGAACTCGTAAATCACACCAGTCGCCTGCATTTGAAGTTGGCTTCCAGCTATATCCGCCGCCTGACGCAAAACGGTTACCGCTTCCTGTGAATTGCGAGCAGGATTTTGATTCATCAATTGTTGCCAACTTTGCTGTGCCATTCGAATTTGTTCCGGTGAGGCTGAAACACGATTGGTGCTCATAAACGCTTGATTTTCTACAGCGAAAATCAGATTCTGTAACGATTTTTTAGTTCGCACATCGTAGGAAGGAGGTTGCACATGACGTGAGTCAATCATCCGATTTACTTCCAGGTAGAATGCATAAGCCCTTTGCGGGTCAAGTCTCTGCATGGTTGCCACTACGGAAGGGCTGGAATATCGCTGAGACAACTTGGCTTTTAATTCCCGGTTAGGGTCTATGGGAATTTGATTGGGGAATCTTGTTTCATATCGATCCCGATCATACTGAGGCTGAGTCCTCTGACGAAGTTCTCTAATTAACTCTCTTAATTTCTGGTTGTCGAAATCATCTTCAAAAGACTCACGTGGCTGACGTGTTGGAAAAGACTCACGTGGCTGACGTGTTGGAAAAGACTCACGTGGCTGACGTGCTGGAAACGACTCGCTTGGCTGACGTGTTGGAAACATCTCGCCTGGCGGACGTGTTGGAAACGAATTGCGTCTTTCTCGGGGTTTGTATTCATAGTCATCACGAGAGCGATCATATCGAGGATCGTTACCAGATAATAATTTTTTTAATTTTAATTCAAACTCATCAGATCGAGTAGCGTCATATCTCGGACGCTGTTTTTGAAACGTCTGATCTCTGGAATAAGACGGCGGTAGAAGATCATAAATGGAATGCTCCAAATTACGATCAAAAGTTGGATCATCGGCTGGATGATAGGAATTTTCTCGATACGAATCGTACTCTGCTGCGTGCGATAGTGTAGTACACCCAGACAAGAAAACGGCCGTCATTAATAAGACCATTCCCCAAACAAAAAGGCGTGCTGAATTAAAGGTTTCGTTTTGAGTGTCATTTATTTGTGATCGATTCATGATCCCCTCCAATATAAGTCGCTTGGCGACTATTAAGTCCGGCCGATCAACTTCCTTTGTGATGGCTTAACGGAAATGAAAAAAGAAAATAATAAACGGTTCACATAGTATGTACCGTTCCGCTTAAATTTTTTAAGCACACTGAGTATTCAAGGCCTGGTCCTGTTTTGTAGAGAGAGCAGAATCGATGGATTCTGAAATCTTTTCTTCTTCCAGTAGTTCTCCCCGAGTGACCCGTATCTCGCTTGGGGCATCGATGCCAATTTTAATGGCCCCCTTGCCTGTCTTAAGAATTTTAATCACGATGTTGTCACCAATTTGAATTACTTCATCTCGTTTTCGTGTTAAAACTAACATCAGATAATCTCCTGTTATTGCTGACCACCAATGCGTTCTCTCACAAGAATCATATTGATGTCATATTGTTATTGTTAAGTGGCTAAAACTGATACATAGCATTCGGTGTGCCAATTGATTTATTCAAATAGTATCGACCACTTATATCATTATATCACTTACACTTACATATTTTTTGATTTCTTTGCCGCAATTACGAACACGTGATCGTGGCGTGTAATATTGACAACATATCTACTAACGAACCCAAAATTACAATGGATCAAATTATCAATAGTCCATTTTATGATTACACACAAAGGAATGTTTCCCTCCAAAAAACCATCAGTGTTTACTCAATCCGACAACTCAGCGGCAATGCCCCAGCTTCTCAACAAGAGTTTTGCTGCCTTCTAAAAAAGTTCAACCTTTTCATTTCGATGACAATCCATCTCTTCAATTAGGGTGCGATGAATCGATGGCCAGCATGGTCTTGACGTAATTTACAAAACCAGTAAACTTCGCCGCCTGATATGATGAACTTTTAAGTTGAGACTGCTTTGCCAGCAGTATTGCTGCCTTTTCATCTTCTATCAGATCTTACAAAAACACTTTAGCTATCAAACGGGCCAAAATTACCAACCATCGTTTGATGTTCAGCCTGTTCTCGACAGAGTGACAGTCATGGAAGACACTGGTTAATCAAGCCGTAGAATTCACAAGAAAGGATTGTGTGAATGTATTCCCGCTCCAGCCACACCACTACTAGTTACAAAAATCTCTTGGGATTTTTGTCCCCTACGTCAAAAGTTGTCGTTGTACTTTTGGTTTTTGGATTCGCAGCTGTTTGTTTCAGTCCAATCGCACATGCACAATCTTCAAGCGACAACAACAGTAAACTTGTGAATGATTTACTTCGCTTGTTGGAAAAATCCGAATTAGCAACACGGGACCGTGAATATAAGCCATCAGGCTTGTATCTTCCTCCAACCCCTCAACTGAACACTTCACGAATCAATATCAACGAGGTGAGGAATTTACTTGATAAGTTCTCGAATGATAGCTCGGCATTAGCAATCAGCCTTAACAGAGTAATGTATCAAGTCCCTGGGGTTCGTGAGTATATTTCCGATGTACTAAAAGTGAGAGCCCGGTCATCAATTCTAGCCGAAAAAGTTCGTCGTAGTAGTGATCTTACTTTGGTAGCTGCAGAATACGGTGAACTTGACCAATTGTGGAGAGTTGTCTCTCATCAACTGGATCAAGTACGCGGCCTGGATAGAGAATCAAAGAGAATCGTTGTGCGAATGAATGACCATGATCGCAAGTTAGGCGACTTGCTGCAAACTGGTCCTCAACTTAAACGAACCGAGCTCTTAAGACAAACTTCAGCACTGAGCAATGCACTTAGCATTTTAGTGGAAGACATCGAAATTGAGCTCTCGCGGGAGCCACAAAAATTTGATCTGGTGAGAGAAGGACAAAAAGTTGAACAAAGAATGATTCAGGTTTCTAATCTGATTATTGATCGACAGAATTATGATTCCATTAAACGAGAATATCTGGCTTTTCGTGACAGCTGGTACAGTTACGCAGCTCGCTTGCGTCCTTACCATAATCGCATTTTAAGTCGTGGAATCCAACGCGTTGTACAACAGGACCGGTCTATTCAAGAACTGCTCTGGTTACCTCAGGATGGAGCCAATCTTGAGGAAATAGCGCATTTAACGGAAGCTTTAAAACGGGACGTAGACGAATTTTATCGCAGAGCTACACTTCGCCTCTTGATCAGCTTACCTCCAGCAAATTACATCTCAACGTCTGATGAATTTTATGGGACGGTTGAAAATCTGATCGACACAGTCAACCACAATGAGTCCAGCAATGAATTGGTTACTTCTTTCTCTTACATTGACGATTCATGGAAAGATTTTTCCGCTTTGTTTCACAGTGTAGAAAGCCCTGCGGCATTACAGCTGCTGGATAAAGTCGATGCTTCCATCAATGCATTGCGAATAGCACTTCGTGTTGAAGTACCCTCAGAAAATCTCGACCTCGCTAAGCTTGTCGTATCATTGGAAACGCAAACCTCACAGCTTTCTATTATTGCTGAACAATGGTTGGCAACTGAGTCACCTTCAGTTAGAAGATCGACACAAAATTCCATTCGTGATTTCTCAACCATTGCTCATGAGCTTCATCGGCTCGTTGTAATGAAACCTTCTTCAAGGTCGCTGATTTCTGCGAAGACTTCAGAACTTTTCGAAAGTTGGTTTACCGTACATGAGAAAATATCACGATGTGAATCTCGTGAAAAATATCAAATTCAGGAGACCGCAGTTCGTATCACACAAATGTTAATGGATGTGCGATACGCGACCAAGTAGAGAAATTCTCAGATTGATCTCTCCATGCAAGGCCCTCATAAATTGAGGGCCTTGTTTTTGCGCAACGACATATAAATAATTTAGTAATGGCTCTATTCTCAGAAAGCATTGCCATTTTCAAAGGCTAATCGAACTGATGATGAATTCTTCAAGCCCTGCGGAAGGGGGCCCGCATTCAAATAATTCTGACGTACCAGATCAAAATATAACCGACTGGGTGGATTATATTGTTGCATATTTTATTGCTATTCAACGCTATTCACGAATTTCCTTTTTACATCTGCATGCTGATAGAAAAGAAAGCATTGAATCAAGAAGTACTTCTTTTTTACCGCTGGCAGGAATGAGCCTGGCGTTTTTACTGACAATATTATTGGCCCTCACACAATTTTTTTGGCCTTTAGCGATCGCCGTTCTGCTTATTGGCTCACTCGAGTTAGTGTTTCTTCGCACTTTTGTTCCTGAATCGATCCCCCTGAGCCGAACACTTTTAGTCTCTCAGAAGTCATCCACTGCATCTGGAAATATTTTTGTCCTGACAATTCTTTTCATGCTATTGAGAATCGTCATATTTTATCAACTATTCTCCGATGTCACTTCGATTCTCACACCCTGTATACTGATACTGACTTCCATTTCTTTGGGAACATGGATTGTTCCTTTTTCTATCAGCTTTGCTACCTCTCATGATGAGACCGCCAGATGGTTAAATCCCAACCGTCCTTTATCGAAGAAACAGCTGGGATACGCCAGTTTATGTTTGATTCCATTATTTTTACTTGGATTTTGGGCCTCATTGCACTATCTGGCTCCAGCACTCTTAGCCTCTGCATTGGTAATATATTGGATTATGAGAAAACTGGAAGATCGTGATATCGAAGTGACTGACACGCACATTGAAGGACTGGCGTCTCTTTTTCAGATCATTTTTCTATTAGTCTGTACCATTGACTTTTCTTTTCTGAAGGAATTGTCTGAATAAATCAACGGTCGTCATCAAGAGCCAGTGATTTGTTAAGCTTGGAATTGAGAGCCAGGAGTGTTGTTTACGTGCTTCTTTGTCGCACTCGCGTGATCTCGATCACACAAAATTCAAAAATGACACTACGCTAGTCCCTTTGCCTTAACTCCGACCGCATTAATCCTCGTCCAAACTCTGAAACAGCTTTTAATTGAAAGCCCTGTTGTTCGAGAATCATGGATGGATCTACCAGCTTATGTGCTTGAATTTGAGCCACTATTTTGAAAAACAGATACATCAAATTCAGCCATATGATTGCTCTGAGTTGCTGGAACTTTCCACCTGAGATCTGAAAATCTGCGTATAACCAAAATGTGCCTCTTTTGCAGGAAGCAGTGATTTTAGAAATGCTGTCAACGAGCGACTCTTCGTTAAACACGTCCAGAAAGAAGTTCGTTACTATCAAATCATAGTCTTGATCTGGCATGGATTCAGATATTAAATCGCGATGGAAAAATTCGACTCGTTTTACTGCCTCTTCAGAGTGTTCCTGCAACCGATTTCTAGCAAGCTTGAGCATTGCCTGACTGGAATCAATATAATGTACTTGTTCACAATCACAGCGTTTCAGTAATTCAATTAAAAAATCTCCATCGCCTTCACCGACTAATGCCACTTTCTTCACGCCAGGTAAAGCAGTTAGATGTGCTGTCCTACATTGTTGCATCAAATTGTTAAAGACAATTTTTTCCAATCGTTTGAAATAAGGTGCAATCCGATCAAAGTTCATCATACCAAACTCAGAAAAACACAAGGAGTAAATAATGCAAAATCTGCTAACACCGGTTTTAAATGAGAGCCCAGAGAAGATCGATCCAACACCAGCAGCAAAATCGCGCTCGACAGCACAGACATTTCAAATACGGGTATGCGACCCGCAAATATTACAGTGCTGCAGGCGATGACTTGCATACCAATAAACAATATTAATACCGGGCGAAGCCGATGCATTTGATCTGGTTTCGTCGTAAAAAAAGTAATTTCACCTACCTGCTTATCAGATGAAAGTTCCCAGCGGGAAATCAAAAGACAGTTCAAACTACATAAACTCATAAAACAAACGAAGGTCCAGACAGAATAGAAACTCCAGTGACTCATTTGAACCAGAACAAAAAAGTGCGTGGCAGAGGAAAAAAATAATCCGACTAATAATTCTCTGGGGAGCAAACCTCTTGCCAGACGCGGAATATAAAAACATCCCAGAAAATAAATCGACAATAGGACAAGCAAACAAATGCCCCACCCTATTTCGGCCCGACTCAAAAAATGAAGCAGGTATAGAATTGATAAAACTGCTACCAGCACCCAGGTGAAAATCAGAGGCTTGAAATAGATCGTAGAAAAAACATGCCGGTGAGGTTTAGCCAGCGCTGCGGGCATACGAATACTATCCAACAGACGATCACCGGCATAGGATAACCATGTTACACTAAATAAAATGAGATAATGGTGGATTTCGATACTGCTCGAATAGAAATGTGAAAAGCACCAAAGCCAAATGACTCCCACGAACGGTGCGTCCAAACTTGTTGAATTCGCGAGAAGAATCGCCTTTTCCAGACTTGTTCCCACGTGATTTTCACCTTGGGTCTCTGCAACGGGACACGAGAGACTCGCATGGGAAGTGCGCTCAAAGATTCTGGATGATAATTTGCTTAACATCGTGTTTTTAAACGACTTTTGACAGAATGATTCGATTGTAGCTGAATCGGATTATAGACCAGGCACGTTGATATTTTTCATGATGCTATGTGAAACACCGAGGAAAGTCGACGGTTGCCTGTCTGATTAGTGATATAATGTCCTGAATAATAGTCGATGGCTTCAGAATATTCACCTGTTGATACAGAGGCATGTCTTCGAATACAGTATAATAGCTGGTCAGGTTTTACCAATAGAGCAAGAGGCATTTCGGGACCGCTGTCGCTCAATTCAGGAATAGATTCATGCCGTTAAAAACGGGTACTGTCGAAGAGCCCAAGCTCGATTTAACACCAATGATAGATATTGTGTTTTTGCTGATTATATTTTTCATGGTCGGGACACAATTTACGGAGATGGAACGTCAATACGATATTAAACTTCCTACTGTGACCGATGCTAAGCCGTTAACAAATCTTCCCGATGATATCATTGTGAACGTGCAACAAGATGGAGAAATCTCAGTAAACGGTGAAAAGAAAAGCCTGCCAGAATTACAAGCCAGTTTGGAACTGGCAAAACAGAATTTTCCAGGTCAGTCTGTTGTGATCAGGGGTGATGCGTCTGGCCCTTATCAGAACGTGATGAATATTTTAGAAATCTGTCACCGCGTAAAAATACGTTCTGTCTCTTTGACCAATCGTTTGAGAGACGAATAGGCATTATGACTAATCGAATCCACAATTTCATAGAGAGAGTGCTGGCTGGTCGGGATATCTCATTTGACCAGATCCTTTGGGGTGTATTAATCTTGGCAGCGATTTTTGCATCTATTCATTTATTATCAATGCTGGTGACTCGCTGGGGAGATAGAAATGCTTCATCAAAAGCGCTCCTTTTTTCTATTATCGTTCATCTTTCCCTCTCTTTGGGTGTTGTGACATTCTGGCCAGACTTTGCCCCGAAGTCCTTAGCAGAAGCTCAACCAGAACAAGAAAAAATTGAACTCAAACAACTTCTGGCTGAGAGTACTGAGACGATAAAAAACAAACAGACTGGAAACACACCTGTTTGGGAAAAGCTCACTAACTCTGAAAAGCAGAAATTGTCCCGAATTGATTTGACCAGGCCGGAATTTACTCCATTAGAAGCTCCTCCTGAAAAAAAACGACCTCAGGAGATTTCCGAGTTACCGATGCCAGATATTGTTTCCAAAGCGGATCTGTCTAATACTCCCTCGAAAGCGACCGTCCAAAGTGTCAGTCAGAAACGAATTCAGTCGCAAGCCCCTCTTGAAATTACTGATACCACTGCTGAATCACGGGCTGAAGTTTCTGTACCATCAACATCTAATATTCGCAGCAAGATGATACGTACAGGGCAAACAAACCAGAATATCGAACGGCAATCGACACTTGGTGCCGTTGATAAAATCCAACCCACTTTCAGTAACGAAAAGAAAACGCTTGCGTTGAATGCACAATCGGACGCTCAATCCAAATTAGAACGAACTGCCCGGGACACAATGATTCGAAAAAGGACGGGCCCGGCCCCTTCAAATCTCAAAATTGATGTCACAGGTGTTGAGACAGGAAAGCCGGCATCTAATAACAGTAACGTGGCGCCAACGGCACCACGTTTTACGCGAACAAAATCTCGCACGAAGCGTTCCATGTCTGAGGGATCGATTCAGCGATCTTTACCACAAACACCGACAGGAAAAGCAAACCCGAATTCAGAACGATTGATGGCAGAGAGAAGCACAGTTCCTCTTACCATCAATCGTAAAGGGCCTCAACCTGACGCATATCGTCCCAATTTCAATGCTGTTTCCAATCGCACGAAAGCCAATATTCCGGCAACGTATCGATTGAGAAATCTGTCAAAACGAAAAGAAATTGCCCAGCGTTTTGGTGGAACTGAAGAATCTGAAAGGGCCGTGGAAGCAAGCTTGAAATGGTTGGCAAGCAATCAGGAACAAGCCGGTTTCTGGGATGCGGATCGATTTGAAGCAGGAAAGGTTCGCATAGACGAACAGGGAATTGATCGACGTAACGCGGGAGCGCAAGCTGATTCAGGATTGACAGCATTGGCAATTTTGTCTTTTCTGGGCGCAGGCTATACTCAGGATGAAGGGCTCTATTCTGAAAACTTAAATCGTGCGATCCAATGGATGGTTGGCCAACAAAGACCCAATGGTTTTCTCGGCGGTGAAGCAACTCATTATGCCCGCATGTATTCACACGCGATGGCAACTTACTCTCTGGCTGAAGCCTATGGGTTACAAAATGACCCTAAATCAAATCCAAAATTGCGCGAAGCAATCGCTCGAGCTGTCTCTTATATTGTAGAAAATCAGAACCCCTATGATGGTGGCTGGCGGTACGTTAAGGGTCAGAAAAGCGATATGAGTATGTTTGGATGGCAGTTGATGGCTTTAAAAAGTGCGGAGATTGCCGGCATTCCCATTCCATCAGATACAAAACAATTGATGGTGAAATTTTTGAAAGAGAGAAGCCTCGGGAAAAATAACGGTTTAGCGACCTATCGTATGGTTTTACCCTCAACACCTCCCACACCAGCAATGACTGCTGAATCATTATTCTGTAAACAAATGTTGGGAATTAGAAGGGATAATCCTTCCTGCAGAGAGGCTATCCAATTTATCGCAGAACGGCCCCCACGCCTCTCAGAATATAACCTCTATTACTGGTATTATGGAACATTAGCCATGTATCAGTATGGTGGTAATCCCTGGAGGGAATGGAATGAAGACTTGCGCGAGTTATTGATTTCAGAACAGGTGACTCGTGGCAAAAATGCGGGCAGTTGGAACCCGCGTCCACCCTGGGGCCCTTACGGCGGGCGTCTTTACTCAACAACATTGAGCACACTTTGCCTGGAAGTTTATTATCGATTTTTACCCCTCTACCAAATGGGAGGACGCTACGATGATGAATCTCCATAGGAATAGGGAATAGATTCTCTCTATCTAGACATTGAATTGATTGATTCGATTGTCTAGAAATAGTCTGCTGCCCGTTGTCCCAAAGTACCACTTCCCAACGACATAATCATTCTCGTGAATATAAAGCTGTGTTAATGAGTCTCTTTACTGAAGAAAGAACGATCGATGAATGCTTCCACGAAAGCATATGAAGAATTAATGACGCGGCTCAAGAGAACTGCTTTACTCGCATCCTGTTCAGCGGTACTGGAATGGGATGAGCAAACATATCTTCCCGCGTTAGGATCCGAACATCGCGCCAATCAACTGGCATTGCTGGCAGGGATGGTTCACGAACAAGCCACCAATCCTGAAATTGGAAACCTTCTACAAGAGCTGGAGACAAACGCTGATTTTACCGAAGGCTCATTCGAGCAGGCTAATGTCCGAGAAGCCCGTCATGAATTTGATCGTGCTACCAAGCTTCCTCGTCGGCTGGTAGAAGAACTCTCAAGAGTTGCCACGCTTTCGCACCATGCATGGGTACAAGCAAGAAAAGCAAATCAGTTTAATGATTTCTTGCCCTGGTTAGAACAAATGATCGACCTCAAACGCGAAGAGGCTTCTGCGATAGGCTATCAGGGAAGGAGTGCCTATGACGCATTACTCGATGAATATGAACCAGGGGCTACTTCTGAAATGATCGAACAGGCATTTCTCCCATTGAGAGATGAGCTGGTCTCTTTAGTTTCTGCCATCAACAATTCGGCAGTCGCTCCTGAAATTTCTATTCTTACAAGAAAGTATCCAGTCGAGAAACAACGTGAATTCAGCATTTCTGCTGCAAAGGCAATTGGCTTCAATTTTGACGCTGGTCGGTTGGATATTGCAGCGCATCCTTTCTGTAGTGGATTTGGACCGGGAGATTGTCGATTAACGACCCGGTATGACGAACACCATTTCCCCGGTGCTTTCTTTGGTACGCTGCATGAAGCCGGACATGGAATTTATGAGCAAGGACTTCCAAAAGAGCATTTTGGTACTCCTTCAGGCCATTCCACATCACTGGGAATTCATGAGTCTCAGTCAAGAATGTGGGAGAATCTGGTGGGACGAAGTCGCGCGTTCTGGGATGTTTTTTTTCAACCTGCTCAGGCTCTGTTCCCGGAAGCATTAGGTAATGTTAGTCAAGAAGAATTTTATCGGGCGATCAATGATGTCCGGCCCTCCTTCATTCGTGTAGAAGCAGATGAAGTGACTTATAACCTGCATATCATGTTACGTTTTGAATTAGAAAAATCATTAATTTCAGGAGATTTAAAACCGGCTGATCTGGAGTCCGCCTGGAATGAGAAGTTCGTAGAATATTTTGGAATCAAACCTGATACTTCTGCCAATGGTTGTCTACAGGATGTGCATTGGAGCGCGGGATTGATTGGCTATTTCCCCACATACGCTCTCGGCAATATGTATGCCGCCCAATTTTTCAATGCCGCAGAAAAAGAATTAGGAGATATCAACAAACTGATCGCAAGTGGCGATTTTGTTCCGTTGAAGGAATGGTTGAATAAAAATATTCATAGCCGAGGTAAGTTGTATCGAGCAAATCGTCTGGTCGAAGTCGTGGCTGGAGAATCTCTTTCCCACGAACCCCTGATTGCACAATTACAAAACAAATATAGTGAGCTCTACAATTTATAGTGATTCCTTTAAAATATAATTTTGCCGAATGAACCATCATGGTTAATAAAAGTGTCAAAAAAGATTTTCTGCTGGCTCTTGTTCTCGTCATTGCTGGAGCAACTATATTTTCTGCATGGATTAGCCTGAGTACGGTTGGTCCTCCTCAGTCAAATGGAAACCGTGCACAACTGAAAGTGGGAGATATCGCCCCACCCATTCAGGCTGCAGGCTGGGTGAATGGAAATCCAACTGAAAATAATGAGTTGCAGGGAAAAGTCATTGTTGTCGATGCCTGGGCAACCTGGTGCGGCCCTTGTCGTTTACAGGCACCACACATGGTCGAGACATACCAAAAGTTCAAAGACCAGAAAGTTGTTTTTATTGGACTGACGACAGACGATGAGGAATTACTTCCCGAAATTCGACAGTGGTTAAAAGATACTGGTATCACCTGGCCGAATGGTTATGGCGCCTTTGATTCACTTATGGCATTTCATGCAGACACCATTCCTCAAGTCTGGGTCATTGGCATTGATGGAAAAGTTGTATGGAATGTCGATTCTGAATCCAAGGAGTCCTTAGAGCAAGGAATCCATCGTGCTTTGAGCCAGATTCCATAACAGGTTTTTTGTCATTAGACAGCAGGCACTTATCAACTATTGAGATGGACGGGCTGAATTCAGGATGTAAGGGACTTCTTATGGGCCAACTATTGATGGATCAAAGTGTCAATGGAATCAAAATGAGCGTCCGCGTGAGTGGTTCGGGGCCTCCCCTGCTCTTTGTACATGGATTTCCATTAAACCATCAGATGTGGCAGGCACAGATTGATTGGTTCCAGAATCATTTTACCGTAATCGCCCCGGATTTACGCGGTTTTGGTGATTCTGAAATTACACCGGGAACGGTTAGCATGGAACAACATGCGAATGACCTGAATGCGCTCTTAGATTCATTGAAAATCGTAGAGCCCGTCATATTTTGTGGCCTCTCGATGGGGGGATATATTGCCTGGGAATTTTGGTCTCATTTCCCAGAACGTCTGCGGGCATTCATTCTTTGCGATACGCGATCTGACTCAGATTCCAATGCAGGCATTGCCACACGCTTAAAAATGGTTGACCTTGTCTTGAAACACGGCCCGGAGTCCATTTCATCGTCTATGATTCCTAATCTTATAAGTGAGGCTTCTCAACACGATTCTCCCACAATTACCAAGAGTTTGACAAGTATGATCGAATCAACGGACCGTGAGGGAATTGCTGCCAGCCAGCGAGGTATGGCTGAACGCAAAAATTACTTTGACAAATTAACCGAGATTCGAATCCCAACTTTACTGATCGTCGGAAGCGAAGATCGATTAACATCTCCAGACGTCATGAAGTTGATGTGCTCATCCTTACCACATGCAGAATATTGTGAAGTGCCGGGTACCGGCCACATGTCACCCATGGAAGCACCCATTTTTGTCAATCAGGCAATAGAAGCATTTTTGGCTTCCTGCTAGAATATGAGAAATGAAGTGAGCCAACTCATCTCATAGTAGTTTGTAGAATTGCTACACGTTTTTTGTGTCGTATTTCTTCGCTCCTGTTTTCCAGTGAATGCTAAACCCTTGTTACAATGAAGGACCATTATGGCCAAGAATCATTCCAAACTATTTCTGGACATTGTTGATGATGCAAAATCACGCGTCCTTGAATGCACGGTACAAGATGTAAAAAAACGAAGAGAACAAGGAGAGGAATTTCACCTGATTGACGTGAGAGAGGACCATGAGTTTCATCTCGGGAGAATTCCCGGAGCCTTGCATCTCGGCAAGGGAATTATAGAGCGAGATGTGGAATCAAAGATTCCGGATTCCACTGCCTTGTTGATTCTCTATTGTGGCGGTGGCTTTCGCTCCGCTCTGGCAGCTGACAATCTGCAAAAAATGGGTTATACACAAGTCATCTCAATGGATGGCGGGTTCAGCGGCTGGAAAGCCGCTGGTTATGAAATTGAAACGCCTGAGTAATTACCTGTTCTGATATGTAATGATCAGATACAGATAAGAAATGAAACGTTTATGAATCATGTGTACCTGTAAAAACAGCACTGCAATAGAAGAAATGCAGTGCTATCAAAATGAAAGCGTGTAAACAGCTAACCACCCAATTCAAAGTTATATGCGCCTAATTCCATTACGAGGAATGCAATTCCAATAGCGAGGGCCATTAATGAAACGAACAGCAGTCCTACATAAATATCGGGGCCTCCCGATTCTCCTGCAGGAGCTTTTCCTTTAGTTTTAGAGCTTCGAGTTGACATGGTCACCTTTCTCAATCACGCCATTCTTTGCGGCGTCAATAACAGTCCCGACAGCTTTATCAGGATCGACATATACGAGTTCAATTTTTCCCAGATATTTAGGACGATTTCCATTTTCTTTAGTGCCAAAGCGATAAACGAATAATTGATGCCCTTTGCTGAGGCCGTCATCACTTCCCAATGAAACTTCAACGAACTTTGTTCCGTTCTGTTTATCTTTTTTCGTATTGAGAATCAAACCTTCGACTGCAGGTGGTGCTGATCTCATTCCCGCAATGGCTGGGTCTTTGGGATCTACACCCAGATTAGCAACGATCTTATTTAGGTATTTCAGCTCATTAAGAACTTTACTGTGTTTGGCGATGAGATTTTTTTCACGAATTGACTGCGTAAAAATAGTGTCTTCCAGACTTTTGATCTTTGATCTTAAATCATTGACCGTGTCGTGCAGAGTTTTATTCACAACCCGTTGTCTGCTGGACTCTTGACGCCGAAAGCTTGCTTCTTCTCCAGTCGTTTCAGCTTGTGCGACTGAGGTGTCTCTCTCAGCACGAACCGTTTCCAATTGGTTCTGATACGATTTGTTCTGTGCCTTTAGTGCATCATTGGCCGCTTTGGCTGTTTGTGCAGCGGTAAGAGATTCATTAATTTTCTGAGTTGTTTCGGTTTTATAATTACCGTACTCAGACTCCAGGTCGGTCATATTTTTCTGCAGGTTCTTAGCATTTTCCTCAAATTGCGCACTCTTTGCGCGCCAATTACTTTGAGCTGTATACACAGCCCCTGCAAAGCCCATGAAACAAATGCTGAGCACAACCTGAACGACGACCAGTACTTTGCCGACAAACGACATCTAATCGCTCCTGATACTTATATTAAATGACAAGTTTTTGTGTTATCCAATTTCAATTCATCTACCATTGACATTGATAACATCAAATTAATTATTTTTTTGAGACGTTCTCTTCGTAGCTATTGCCAGTTGCTTTCTGCAGTGACTCTTTTTGTCTTTGAAGGCGCTGTACTTTACCTTCGATTCTGGCAATATAATCTCGTAGCGTTTTTTGTTGTTCCTGAGTTAAGTATTTCTCATTCCGTATTTCTTCAATCTGATCTTGCAGGCGAAAGACATCTGCTCTTCGTTCTGCTGCCTGCTGATTGACTTCCAGAGTTTGTTGGCTGATCTTGATTCCTTCATTGGCAAGCTGAGTAATTTCAGAATCCAGCGCCAAAATTTTTCCTTTCAAATCCTCTGCCATCAGGTTCATGGCTTCGCTATCGACCTGATTGATCTGTTTCCAATTCTTGATTGCTTTCTCAAGGGGAGCAATTGTCTTGGTGGCTTGCTCGATTTTTTCATTTTGTTGTTGAATTTTATGTTTTTGGGCGGCAACAATCACTTTCGCTAAAACGGGGGATGTTGAAATCTGCTCACCCGCTCTTCGCGTCTTCACAGCCCATATAGGATTTTCACCAGGCTGATACTCAAACAAATAGTCTGTCATCGCATCTTTTTCTCTGTACCAGTTGGGGCCACCAACTGAGCTGACTGCGGTAAATCCCATAAAAGCGATACTAGCAAAAAGTACCAGCACCAACAGGATTTTACTAAAAAGGGTCATTGTTAAATTCCTGAGTCTTGAAAGAGACGCAAATCTACTCTGTTATTCTGACTGATTATGTGTAATTTTTTAGTTTATATCTATGCACATCATCCCAGGCTGAGAATATAAGAAGTGTTTTTCCCTACTTATTCTCCTTAGAGAATAAAACAAGATTGATCACCATTCCTGTATTGAAGGCTATAAATACAAGCCCTCAGACCTGGATCTTTCAATTCATGCTGACATGCTTAATAAAATACTACAGATAACCTGTGCGCAAAAACAACCTATTTTGTGAAATCGGTTATTTCTTAATTATAAATACGCTTAAAAAGCATAGTCAAACTGAATTTCATCTAACTGGTTGGTATTTAACTGTTTGACCTTTGTAACTTGGCTGGCAGATACAATCGCTACCTTCAGAAAACTTGACATAACATCAACTTTTCATCATACATTAAGTAGTAATCTTCAAAGCATTTCTGAGATTCGATTCCCATTTCACAGTTACAGACTTGCCTGATCTACTCAAAAAAGTGGTCAATTGAACCCTTGTTACTCTGTATTCATAAAGAAGCCTACTGGGATTTGTTAACATATGATGATGCAAACTTGTTTCACTGGAAATACTTACCAAATCCTGTACTTTGTTTTGAATTGAGATAGGTAAAAACGAGCTGCATTGGTATTTTGGACTAAATTCCGTATTCATCACGGATATTAGACAGAAACACCAAGCCAGTATTCAATGATAGAACATTGAGTGATTACAGGGCCCTCGGCTTCTGAATGTACCGAGATAAGTTGGAGATTGGTTTATGGCTACCCAAGAAGTTCCTTATCATATTACCTCGTTCAACAAATTTCTCAAGATTCAGCTTCTTCCTGAGCTAAATGAATCCGCATGGAATGAACTAGAAACTCTGGGTGATTCTTTGCTTCTGGAACTCAAAGATCATAAGAGTCCCTCTGTCATTATAGACTTAACAAAACTGACATATATCAGCAGTTCTCTTGTTGCTGTAGTCATTCAAGTCTGGAAGCTGGTTGATGAAGCAGGTGGAAAAACAGCCATACTCAATACCAGTGAGATGGTCGAAGAAGTGCTGCAGATCTCCGGACTCAAAAAGGTATGGTGCATCGTTTCTACTGAAGAAGAAGCGATTGCTCATTTAAGCCAGGCTTTGAAGAAAGAACGTATCGAACGCCAGCGCGTATTCTCCATGCCGATACTTTTGGGAATTGTGGCCGTTTTATCTGCCATAGCTTGCTATATCCTTTATATGAGTGAGTATGTAGCCGTTGATCCTAAAGTCACATTGGCAGCCACGATCGCGTTCTCTGTAGCAGGTCTGTTTCTTGGGGCCACCGCCCTGAAAGATCGCAGAAAAAATTTACGAATTATGGGAGTGATGGTTCTAATTTGCAGCCTCATCCTGGGTGGAATTGGATTATTTAAACTTATCTAAAGGTTTGAGCAAAATCTTGTTCCCACTCAGACAAACTCACCTTGAGAACGAATTGTTAGGACAGAAAGAGTTGATGAAATGTCAGACAAGCCAGCAGAAAGTGAAAACCATAACGAAAGTCGCCAGCAAGCACTTCAGGCAGAACTGAGAGAATTAGTCGATGTCGTAGGCCCTGGTCCACTTGTTGATTTATTGATGGAACGGGCTTTTCAATTACAGGCAACAGATATCCATTTGGATCCACTGGAGGATGGTCTTCGACTTCGCCTGCGAGTGGATGGCATGTTGCATGACATCATCCAGCTTCCCAAGGACGCAGCTGCTTCAGTGATTTCCAGACTTAAGTTAGCAGCCAATATGGACATTACCGAAAGACGGGTTGCTCAGGATGGTCATATTAATAATCAGACGTTGCAGAATCGACGTGATATTCGTGTCGGATCTGGTCCTACAATTCATGGTGAGCGATTGGTATTGAGATTAATGCCAGACCATAAGCGTTTTACTGAATTCAGTGAATTAGGACTCAGTGAAGAGCAGGCAGCAGATATAACCCGCTATTGTCATGCACCATATGGAATGGTCTTGAGTGTGGGACCAGTCGGGTCTGGAAAAAGTACAACTATTTATAGTTGCCTGGATTATCTGAACCAACCAGAGATGAGTCTTGCTACCATAGAAGACCCTGTTGAGCGTCGAATTGAAGGAGCCAATCAAATACAAATTGATCCTAAAATTGGTTTTGGTTTTGCTGCCGCTTTGAGGGGTGTTCTTAGACAGGATCCCAATGTCATTATGGTTGGCGAAATCCGAGATTCAGAAACGGCACATATTGCCGTGAGGGCCGGACTGACAGGTATCCGAGTTCTTTCAACCCTGCACTCGAATGATGCCGTTGCTGCAATTGATGTGTTCAGAGAATTTGGTATTCCCTCGATGTTCATTACGGATAGTTTACAAGGCATTATTTCTCAGCGTCTCATCAGACGAGTCTGTGAAAAATGCCGAGCCCCTTATCAACCCGATGCCGGGGCATGTGAATATCTGGGAATCAATTCAGACCATTTAAGCGATTCTAAAATTTCTAAAGGGACTGGCTGCGAACACTGTTTTCATACGGGGTATCTGGGTCGAACTGGTATTTATGAAACGCTTGGAATCCAAGGGGACCTACGGGAAGCAATACTCAGAGGCGATTCGCAAGCAGAAATATTAAAGATGGCATCTGGCTTAGGAATGACTACAATGGAAGAATCGGGTAAAGCGAAAGTACTTGAAGGGATCACAACCGTTCAGGAGCTCCATCGAGTTCTTGTTTAGAATTGACTTAAGACTGGATCTGTTTTTTTTAAAGAGAGCAACCAAAGGAGCATTTTTTCGAAGTTAGAGTCATTTTCATGACTAGTTTGCCGTTTTGATGTATATCTTATGGTTCTACGGAAAAAAAGAATCCATTTCTAGTTGATTCGTTATATAATTACACGTAATTAGTGATACAGAAAAGACCTTGTCGGGCCATCCTCATTTCCTGCTCAAGCATGATATAGGATTGTGCCTCATGAATTTGAATAAAACAGAACGGTCTGATAACGCTTGTTTTCTCAAGCCGGAGGCCAGTTCTTCCCAATCGGCGACGATTTCTATGTCGAATCAAACCAAGTCCGTTATTCAAATCGTGACGGACTCAACTTTGAGCACTCCCAGCAAAGACAGGAATTTTTCCGCGCAGGCTGAGACGCAAGATAACGAAGAGGAAGAACCTGTTTATTCTCTCAAAGAGAAGGTCATCCTTTGGCTGGCCAGTTTTACGGCTGCAGGTTGGGTCATTTCTTTTCTTTTTCACTCCACCCTACTGACGGTCATGGCGATTGTCATCGTAGGTGGCCTCCCAGGAAACGACGATATCTCAACGCTGCTCAACCTGGACGACGAAGAAAATATTGTTCTGAATGGCCCGCTGGATACTCGCATTGATGAAGAAACGGGAGGAAAAACAACCGAATTTAACATCATGCAGCCGGTCAAGACGATGGTTGGAGAAAATGAATCGACACTCAAAGAGATTGAAGAAGACATCCTGTCCCTTCTTGGAAAAGGGGAAGGGGAAGATGATGGTGATGGTAAGGGCGGTGGTGGAGGAGAATTTAAATTCAAACCTAAGGGAAATGCGGTCACTGCCGGGAGTTTCACAGCCTGGACCGTTCCTAAAGATCCAGATCTGAATGAGGACTATCTGATCTTTATTCAGGTCAAACTTCCATATACTTATAAATCAAAGCGGTATCGTGCTTCTGATCTCAAAGGAATTGTACTGGGGACCGATAATCACCGCCAGGCAATCCCCTGGGACGTCCGATGGCCAAACTCCACATTTTCTTCCAATGCTGTCGGTGACATCAATCCAGTCAAGAAGGGGGGCTATTTAATTGTCAAGAAGCGCTTCGCTCAATTAATAGTCAAAGTTCCCGGTTCAACAATCCCGGCTACGCGCGATACGATCAAAATTGAATCCAAGATTCTCAAGGAGAAACGTACATTGGAGATTGAATTCTAATTCAATCATTCCGTGTGAAGTTAATCCGTTTCTCCTTTGATCGTAGAGATCCAGCCTCTCATAAAAATTTCTCCCAGACTGGCCCAGCGAGCCGGAGCGTCCATCAAATTTCCCAGGCAATAAGGGCAGGGGAGATTCGGTTCTTCGAGAAAAACAGGTTTTTCTGTAATCTCCGGTGAAACCCAAAGTGCATCGCACTCATCACACAGAATAACTGCATGCTCTGTTTTGCTACAGATACGAACTCCCAGATTCCCTTGTTCACAAAAAGGACACGTCCCAATATAGTACATGAATTCAATTCCTGTCCTTCCCTTACAGTGGAAAAGCTGTAATCACATTGGTTCCTTCCAGAACCAACCTTATTTTAGAGGCAGCGGGTTTCCCCTGTTTATTTCCAACCTTCCCTCCGACAAACCCAATACGTCGCCCCATATCCACTGTATAAACAACGCGATTTCCCTCCTGTTTTTTTGCTACTTTCCGGCCCCCTTTGAGTGCTTTTAGATAGGCTTCATCAATCAACGCCAGAATTTTTTTTCGCTCCCCATCTCCCAAAAAAACGCCATGTTTACCGGGCCTATTTGGCTGATCTTCGGCATGCCGCATAATATGCAGTAACCGATGTTTTTCCTGACTCCCGGGACCGTACCTTAACCCAGCGGCTGATTCCCAGACCTTACCCCCTAACTCCCGAAGTTGCCCTAATTCTGGTTGAGACTTAGCCGTTGATTTGGAAGAGTCAGTGGGTGGAGGTCGATTCGAGTTCGCGGGAGTCAGTTTCGCTTTTGTGGGAGATGTTGTTATGGGCTGTGTCTTCTTTTGTGAAGTACCGGAGTCGGCCTGTTGCTTGAAGCCTGGGTGAAGTGCGCCCTTATTTTTTTTGATTTGTGTTTGATGGATCGTTTCGTTCGATGCGGGAATTGCTTTAGCCCCCGTCGGCTCCCCGGAAGTCGAGATAGACTTATCTTTTTGAACTACTTCTCTCTGTTGGTTCGGCAGTTTTTTTTGATCTTGCTGCGATTGCAGAACAAAATACAAGACCAGGAAAACCACAATCCAAATGGTCCAACTTGACGATTTTGCTTTTGATCGATTTTGTTGCTGATCTGGCTGGTTCATACTGAATTTCTTATTCCAAATTTTTTTATTCTGAGAGCGATCTTTGATACCGGTCATAGATTTTTTTGAGTTGATCGATCTTCTCTGGATAGCGGGCAGCAAGATTTTGTTTTTCGCTAATATCTTTTGACAGATCAACCAGAAATAGACGATCCTCTTTCGTAAGCTGGCCTTTTAAACTTGTGTCGCGGGGGTTACCCAGTAATTTCCAATCCCCTTTTCGGACCGCCCAGCTTTTCCCAATCTGCCAATAAAAGTCGCTGTGAGGGCTTTGCGCTTGTGGGGAATCGATCACAGTTTTCAAACTTTTTCCATCGAGTTGATGCTGTGGAAGTGGGACACCCGCTAATTCGGCAATCGTTGGCAACCAGTCACAACCAGTGGCTAATTGATGTCGTTCTTCACCTTCTCGTATAGACCCGGGCCAGGAAATCATAGCTGGCACTCGAATCCCTCCTTCAAACAGACTAAATTTTGCACCGCGAAAATGTCCCGCACTGCCACCTCCGCCGAAGGTTCTCTCTTCCTGTGAGTGTCCGTGGTCTGATTGAAAAATGATGATTGTATTTTCACGAAGCTTGAGCTCATCAAGTGTTTTTAACACTTCTCCAATACAGTCATCCATAGTCGAAACGAAGGCCGCATACTTACTCCGCGGGGCAGGGAGGTGTGAGTACTTCTTTCTCCACTTCTCCGTTCCCTGTAAGGGGTAATGCGGAACGTTGATTGCCCAATAAAGAAAAAATGGTTTGTCTTGAAATTTTTTGATGTAACCCTGACACTGTTTCACCATGAGATCCGGAAAGAATTCGCCGTCATGCCAGATTTCTTTTCCGTTATTCCAGAGGTCGTGCCGATTCGGACCATTCCAATAAAAGAAGTGCGAATAGTTATCGATACACCCTCCCATGTGACCAAACGATTGATCGAAGCCTTGCCCGTTTGGCATCGTTTCGGGTGTATAGCCTAAATGCCATTTTCCGACATGGCCTGTCTGATATCCTGACTGCTTCATCATTTCGGCAATCGTAACCTGTTCCGCAGGCATTCCACTTTTTCCATGATGTGAAGATACATTTCCAGGCACGCCAGCGCGTCGCGGAATTCTTCCCGTCAACAGGCCAGCACGCGAGGGAGAGCAAACCGGAGCAGCGGCATAAAACTGCGTGAAACGAATTCCTCTTTTGGCAATAGAATCCATATGAGGCGTTATCAAATCTTTTGCCCCATAGCAATTGAGGTCTATTGATCCTTGATCGTCTGTAAAGATGATAATGACATTCGGTTTTTCTGATCGGGTAGACGCCCATCCTTCATTACTGGAAAGTACAATCAAGCAGGGAAAGAGGCATAAAAAATACCAGAGAAAACCATCTGTAATGATTCCGGCACTTCTATTCTTAACGATAACCATACGAAATCCTGATCTGATTGAGACCTAGAAAAGAGTTGTAATATATTTAAGCCAAATAGTGGCCGTTAATTTTTCGGCGTCGCATCCCAGGCATCCTGAAAGACTTTTTCCCCATGAACCGTGTAAGGATTTTGCATACTTTCCTGATACACTGAGAGTCCCGCGGTGACACAATGTGCTCCCGCCAGGGCAACATCTGCAATTTGCCGACCATTGCGAATTGCCGCAGCGATGATTTCTGAATCGTATTGATGTCGTTCCAGCATTTCAGCAACTTCCATGATAAAAGTCGTTGTTGAATCGCCGTAGGTCTCTTTCCATCCAATAAAGGGACTAATAAAATACGCACCCGCGCGCGCTGCATGCCATGCTTGTGCGACAGAAAATACGAGCGTTGCATTCGTTCGAATTCCCTCTTTCGTCAGTTCGCGAATCGCCTTAAATCCATTCTCGCTGACACCCACTTTAATTACGAAGTTGGGAGACATTTTGGAAAGTTTGATACCCTGTTCGATAATTTGATCGGCATCTGTAATATTGGGATCGACCTCAACACTCACAGGTTTTTCGGTACCAGCAAACAACTCTGCAATCTCTTCAATGACTTTCAGAAATGGTTTGCCAGAGTTTTTGATATGTTTGGGGTTGGTTGTAAGCCCATCCAGGTCCCAATAATCAAGGCCATGTTTAATCTCATCTGTGATGGCACTATCCAGAAACAATTTCATTGTGAATTCCTTTAGTCAGGATAAGATGGTTTATTACCGTATTAAAATATTAAATCGCATTGTCGCCTGGACCTAATACTGGTCTGATGGCTTTATTATAAGTTCATCCGTTTTGAATATACCACGCTGGCATTTTGTATTATGTTATATTAAGAAGCTTTCATGACGAAATAAACATATCAAAGCGGAATCATTCCTCAAAGTAAAAGTACACTCTACACAATGACCACACAATTCCCCGATTATCTCAAAATCAGCGGTGATATGTTGGCCAAGGAAACAACGGTCAATCTCTCTATTGTAAAAGATATGCCGGAAATCGCCCAGCATATGGCAACAGCAATACTACAGGTAATCGAAGCAGCAAAATCGAAAGGTCATCCTGCAACGTTAATCGTTCCCGTCGGCCCGGTAGATCAATATCCCATCCTGGCTGAAATGTTGAATGAGAGGCGATACTCGATTAGAGAAGTCATGTTGATTAACATGGATGAGTATCTGACTGACGATGATCAATGGGTTGACATATCCCATCCCCTCAGTTTTCGCGGATATATGAATCGCAAATTTTATGATTTATTGAATCCGGAATTGGCGCCTCTGCCCGAAAATCGAATCTGCCCGGATCCAAATGATGTGGAAGCGATTCAACAATTGATAGATCAACGGGGAGGTGTCGATGCCTGTTTTGGAGGAATTGGGATCAATGGGCATATTGCTTTTAATGAACCACCCGAACCAGATCAAACTATGTCTGCTGAAACATACGCTCAGTTACCCACTCGAATTCTTGACTTAACTCGCGAAACCAGGACCATCAATTCAGTAACCGTTGGCGGTGAAATTTCCATTATCCCCTGGCGGGCAGTTACTGTTGGTATGCAAGAAATTCTGGGAGCGCGGGAACAGCATTTCTACTGCAACCGTCTCTGGCAAAGTTCTGTCATACGCAGGGTTTTGCATGGCCCGGTGACCAGTGCCTGCCCGGCTTCACTTTTACGAACAAGACTGAATGTTAATATGACTGTCGCGGAATATGTTGCCGAACCTCCCGAGATTCGTCTGCGGTAGTTTCAACCCAGGCAATTCACAACAGGACTTTTATCTAGAGCTATGAAGTTAAATTTCAAACAAGAACGAATTCTTGCCGTTGTCGCCCATCCTGATGATGCAGAGCTATTGTGTGCAGGTACTTTGGCACGCGCTCATCAAGAAGGGGCTACCATTGGAATTTGTGTGCTCTGCCAGGGAGATAAAGGACAGCCAGAACCGCCGATTGATAATCTGGCCGAAGTTCGGCAACAGGAAATGCAAATGGCTGCAAAAGTGCTCGGTGCCGATCTCTTCTTTGGTAATAGCCCGGATGGTGCCCTGTTTGACTGTTTAGAGCAGCGTCGCATATTAACGGAAATCATTCGTCAGTTTTCACCGACGCTCGTATTGGCACATTCACAATCAGACTACCATGCAGATCATCGTGCCGCCTCTGTCATCACCGAAGCAGCGACCTGGTTCAGTGCCTCGACTGGGAATCAAACGCATTCACCTGCCGTGAAAAGTCCACCTGCTCTCTGGTGGCTGGACACCGTTAACATGACGCAATTCGAACCCCATTTTTATATCGACATCAGCGAATTTGTCGACACTAAGCTTGCTATGCTCAATTGTCATCAAAGCCAACTGCAACGAGGCAATGACACCAGCTTCTCCCCCTTGCAGGATTTGATGCTGAAACAATGTGCGACGCGTGGCTCACAATCGGGTGTCTCTTCTGCGGAAGCCTTTCGAAGCCATACTGCCTGGAAACGTTGTGCTGCATGGTAAGTCTAAGCAAAGCACATTGATCGATACTTAAATCAGACCAAATCGCTTTGCTTCTTTCATTCGTTTCGGACCAATGTAGCGAAAGCTGGCTGTGATTCTTCCGTGACTGGATGCTTTTCGATGTTTACCCTCTCTATCGAATCCATCCTGGCGATTTGCAGAAGACGGTTTGCGAATCAATTTCCAGAGCCTGGATTTTGCACGATGGTAAATCATGGCTGGATGGCCGGTAACACTGGAATATTTTTTTTTACAAGCATAGAGAGAGGCTACGTATTCGCTTAATGCATGACCAATGCCAGCCCCTTGAAAGTCCGGGAGACAGACTGTTCTATGTTCTCTGAAGGAAGAGGCTGTTTTGTGCGGAAAATGTATCACCGCGGTGAAAGCAGCAGGTTGGCCCTCAACTAAAGCCATAAAGCAGTTCGCGGATTTATGAATCGATCCATCTAAATAATGATGTTTCCGAAATAATTCCCACGCACTTCGATGCACGTTAATAATTTCGAGAGAGATTGGGGGTCGCGATTGCCTTTCGCACCTCCACTGAAAATCATCCGTGGCTGGCTGGTAGATCCAATCGGGATCAAGCCAGTTTATAATGTCGTAGTGACAAGTGATGGCTATGAATTTCTGTTTTCTTTTCCGAACTGTTTTTGCAATGGCGCAACTACTGATTTGCGCTACGGTCCGATCCACTACCGAAGAATACTCATCGATGGCGACGATGTCTGATGGTTCGGCCAAAGCCCTGGCGATCGTCACTCGGAACTGTTCACCGTTCGAAAGCACATGATAAGGCTTTAACCAGCCTGGAGGTGATGAGAATCCGACCGAAGAGAGCAGGGCAGCAATCTCTTTCATTCCCATTTCTCTGGGAAAAGCATCAATGATACTTTTCTTCTGGAACCATTCAAAACCATCGATTAAATCATTTTTGAATAGTTCTCTGGCAAGAGTCGTCTTCCCACAGCCGGATGGACCGACGATCAATCCAATGTTCCACGCAAACTGTTCCAGAGGCAGGTTTGCCGACCACGCAACTCGGCTTGTCTTTTCGGCTGGAATGCCAAACATACCCTCCAGTTGAATCACACGAGGACTGCGGATGACTTGAGACTCTCTTATGATATCCACGATCGGCATACGAATCCCTCTTTTTTTAATCGCTTTAAGAGTGCAATCTGCTCAAATTCATCTTTGCAATCAATCAGTACACTGAAAGAATCCGTCAAGAGATGCGATTCATCTTCGCCTTCGATCTTTTCCATAACATCAGAACTGACACTCGACAGAGAATCGAGCAGTTCCTGCAGATCCTTTGAATCAGTAGAAACCGAAGTAATCAGAGTGTCCAATGCAATCTGATCCGTATTTGCCATTGATGTGACAGTATCGAATGTCGCCAGAATTTTCTCTGCTTCGGGTTTCGTTACATCCAAAACCAAACAGGGAACTTTTTCCTCTTCAGCGATATCGGCCCGTAAATGACCATCAATGATTTCGAATGTTCCATTCTTACAATCTCGCACCAGACATGCAGAAGCAAACCCCACTTCTTTCAGAATCGCGCGCAATACTGTTTCCTGTGTTTCTTTATGAATTCGCCAGTTCTTCAGATTGCGTTTCAGTTGAGAAGCTTGAATGCGTCGAAAACTTTTGATGCGGTCTTTGAATTTCATATTTATTCTCAAATTAATTTTTATAGACAATCCAGACAGCGATTTGATCCATAACGTTGACGGATCTGGTCTTTGTGATAATCGCCTTTGAAGATGGGCGCACCACAGCGGGCACAAGCAGAAATGGGTTCGTGTTTCACAAGCACTGAACTGACGACAAGATCCGGAAACTCTGCTTCGACCATTTTTGCTGCCAGGATATGTGTTTGCGCTTCCCGGTCAAGACGTTTTACAGGGCGATGATTTTTTTCTTGAGCAAGATAAACAATAAAATGAGGCATGTCACATTCCTTTTCAAAACTGGAAATCGGTCTCAAACGACATTCATTACATATTTTAAAAGGAAATTCCTGTTTGTCATGAGGTGCATGCAGGCATGCGTGATCAAGCTGAACCCGCGGTCTCTGAGTTATGGGCCCCGTAGGATGACCTGTTCTCTAACCGGCGTTAATTACTTAAATAGGATGGGGAATGCAGTGGGAAGGTCCATAAAAAGCCTGTAACGCGTAAGGGTACATGATTGGTTTTGATCCAATCATGATTTACACACGCGAACTCACTATCATTCCCGATCCCAAACTTCGAAATGGTATCGAAAAATCATACTCTCTGGGAGTTGGAAACTGACGAATGAGATCGCCGTCCAATTCGATTCCCATTTCAGTGCGATGCCCGGCAGATTGCTTGTGAAAGAATGCGGCTCCAGAATCAGTACACTTTTTCCACATATCTCTTGCCCACTGCTTATCCTCTGGTCGATGACCGGGGCCAGACTCACCTCCATAAATCACCCAGTCAATCCCGGAGAGATCAAGATCTGTGAGAGATCCGAGCGCTGGTTCATAGCTGATAAATCTTAGAACAGCCGGAATTTTTCTCAGTAGATCCGCACGCTCCGCAACTTGCATATCTTCAATGGAAGTTCCGAGCCACACATTCGGGTAACCACTGTCTCCCCAGTTGTCGGGAAGGTTGTTAGCGATTCGCTCAGGCCGTTTGGTCAACACTTGAAAATGAAGCCACGAATTTTTTTTCATCAGCTCAAATACTTTTGGGCGTGTTTCATTTGCTACAGGATGATCTTCAAAAATGTCGCAAAGCGAAGCACAAAAGACTCTCCATAAGTTTCCTTCGCTGGCAGCTTTCGTATTCCACTTCCTGACATTTTCCCAAGGTGCCTTTGTCACCTGTCGAGGCGCGTTTCCCCAAAGATCAAGACCCATGCGATTTTTTGTCAAAGTCAGCGCATAGCAATTTCGACACCCTTCACTGACTTTCGTGCATCCCATCCAGGGGTTGAATGTTGCATCAGTCCAAGCGATCAGTGTTTTTTCCATGACTCGCTCCCCTAGAGTGCGTCGGATTGGAGCCCTGTTCCCTCACGAACGAAGTCGTTTTTTGGTTCCAACCGCACACCAATATATCGGGCATTACCTGACGAGACTGCTTCCACAGCCTCTACTGCCAAAATATCATATTCGCAGCACCTGTTCAAAAAGCAGGTTAACATAATTCCATGCAATTGTAATGCGATTCCGGGAGGTATTTTCTCATCTTTTACTCAACCAATTCCAAATCAAACAGCGTGTCGGAATCGGTTCCTACTGGATTTGTTACTGGTGCTAGCTTTGATTTCAATGCGTCCGCAATTAACCAGCCTCCAACCGGCACGCCTAAACCCGTCGCAATCAGTCCAGCCCCAAGTGTCAGCTTTGCAAGAGTTCCCGCCGTGTTGTTTTGTGGTGGCATGTATTGGTGCGTCACCCGGTTATCATCGCCTATGTGCATTTCTTCGCCCTCGGGACGATTGTTATCAACGATTTCTTTTCCCAACAGCTTTTCGCGTGTGGACATCACCAGAGATTCCACGTTGTTAAATCGGTGGCTGGCCTGCCTCAGGTTCTCCGCTCGTTCCCCCACTTTGATTGACCAGAAGTGTTTCGCGATTCGCTCCTTCCACGTCAGTGGTTTCGTTTCCTCCGTCATCATCTGCTCTCCATGAATGCACAAGTTGACCGAGCGTCCCACTTTGGAACGCACGGTCTAACTCGTTGTTTTGTTTGATCAGGCTGTTATGAAATTCATTGTTCTGCCTGATCAGTTCTTCCAGAGACTCGGCCATTATGCAGCAGCCGGTCCGCCGGGATTCACCTTGGATTGAACCTCACGAATGCCGACCGCTTCATCCAGGGTCACCATTCGTTTGTTTTCCAGGTAATCGTAATCGACCACTTTCTGAACCGTCACAAAGTTATTCTGTGCGACAGTTCCCGTCTGCATGAGTTGCGTCAACATGTGGTTGGCAACATTATCAGATAAGTCTACAGCCATCTCCTTTTCTCCTTCACCCTCTACAGGGATCTCAACTTCTAAAATATCGCCGTCTGGCATTACTTAGCCTCACTTTGTTTAACGGCTTTAAACCTGAGTTTGATCGGTGATCCAAGCGGGTATGTCTGCTCGCTTAAAACCTGATCGTCAGAACCAATGATCTGGACCGGGATTTCAGTTTTTGAAAGTCGGTCCAACTGTTCGCGGAGTTTGGAAATCTCACCTTTCAAGGCTACGATTTCCTGACTGTCCTTAGGAATGGGGGGATCGGTTTTTTGCGGTGGAGAAACTACAATCGACGATCCCCGGCAAGCGGGCATCCTTCCGTAAATCCTGAGAATTTCTGATCTGATCAAGACAGAATCGGTATAAATGGTTGTGCTTCGACTGGGTACGATCGCGCTGATAATTCCTACTACTTGACCGTTGGCCAAAATCGGCCCGCCTGAATCGCCCTGCGCTACCATTTTGGAGAAATAGCGACCGTTCCGATTGACTCTGATTTTTGCTTTCAGTCTTCGCAGTTTGTAAATGCCCTGTGAGTAGCCGTAGGCCGTTGCATCAATTCCATCTGTCGGCTGACTGCTGGCAACGTGAAAACATTTGGGCGCTGATATCACCCGCGTCTCCACAATGGCATAGTCCAGGCTGTCAGTGTATTGCTTAAAAACCACCTTGGCAGGCCACCATTGCCCGCCATAGCCAATTCGGATTGTAGTCGCGTCATTGACGACATGTGCCGCTGTGAGATAAACAGAGCGATTGTCGATGTTCCCGATGTAAGCACACGCGCCTGTACCTGTGATTTCACGACATCCATTCGCCGTGCATTGTCGTTCAATGGTTCGGATCGCCAACGCCTGCGCCTGCACAATAACAGTTGTCATCAGCACAAATATCATAGTGAGTGTTTTTACCATGAAATATATCTCTCCCAAAACAACCAAAAATAATGCCACGGATTTTTGGGGACTTTTCCCCGATGCCAACTGAAGGCACCTACACCAAACAAACGAACGCGACGGTAATAAAACCCCGCCATAAACTTCGAGAGGTCGCACGCTCTCAGGTTCCGATAAAGAGCCTGGTCTGCCCGTTTACGATCTTTTTTACAGCCACCCAGTTGATAAGCCCAGTCGTGAAAGTGGCACGCAGGACGAATATCCACGCCGCCGAATTCGTCTGGAGAGTAACTGCATCCATTCGATTTGAAGGTATCAATGGGTTTGAAGCCTTCCATCTTATTTAGCAGTGATTCGGGTAGATCGGCGTTGGTGATTTCTTTCATCAATTTTCCCCGAAGACTCGATCTTCCATGCGACTGATGCGTCTTTCATGTGAATTGACCATTTCAATTAATAACTCCTTGTTGGAATCGAGCTTTTCATCAATTTCAATGAGTTGATGGCTGTGCTCAAGTAACGTCTTCGCAGTCCATGTGATGGCCCCCACTCCTCCCGCAATGATGGGCGAGAAAACACAAGCAATGACCCACGCTGGAATGAAGATTCCCTTACGAACGGTTTCTGGCATATTGGCCTCAGTAAAATCAGCAGAAAGGATTGAAGTCTGAGGTTGCTCATGTTCGCGATCGGCGTGCGTGATACAAGGTGAGTTGCATAAAAAAAACACCTCTCGTTGCACAGAACGACAGGTGTTGAAAAATCACTTGATCAAACAAATTAATTAATGAGCATCAAATAAATGCTGGTGTTGTTTCTGAATAGTTCATTGCATTTTTAATGGAAAATCACTGATCGCAAGCTGCTTGCTTTTTACTTCGCACAACCTTTTCCAGCCATCGGTTACTAACTTCTCTCTGAGACTGACCTCAGCTGAATCAAGCTCACGCTTATCAAATGGCCCCTCTGCTAAAACAGGCTCAAAGTCGTTATCAATAATGAATTGCGCCATTGCAGGATTACATCGAATGTGATGTTCGGGCTGCGCCTGTAATTCGTTCTCTTTCACTTCGCCAATGATATAGCGTAAGTAGAGGCCGCTATCTTTGATTTCTTCTACTTCCTGACCACAGACGACACACAGATAACCCTGATCACATTTTGCCATAGCGCACACTTACAAATTCAAAACCACCGGAAAGAATCCACGGCAGACAAATCAGGCCATGAAAGAAACATTGATGACGAAAGTGAAATATTACCCTGGATCTCTCAACAAGCGAACGATCATCAAGCGATTTTTAAGTATTTCTTCAAGTTCTCAATTTGTTCCATGAGAATTTGAAGAAAGTCTGATGCAGCCTCTTTATTGTCAGCTTCGATGATTTCTTTTACTGATTCTCGAATCTTTTGTGTCGGAGAATATAAATCAAGGGGTGACTCTTCTGCAGAGGAGTGAATGACATTTAACGACATGTCTTTCAATTCTTGTTTCAACTCCTCTTGATCCAAGGGCTTAAACATAATTTTGGAAAAACCCAGTTCATTCGCGAGTTGAATCCTCTGAAGATTTCGATCTGGAGAATTTTTTTCGGGTCTGAACGCAGTCATCAAAATAAACTGGGGAGCAGGAACAGCACCACTATCAGAATAGCGTTCTACCAGTTGTGCCTTCTGGAATAAGTCGACTCCATCCATACCACTCATCACCAGATCGGTCAGTACGACGTGGATTTCGTTATCTGTTTGAAGATAGTTCAGAGCTTCAAAACCCGAGGATGCTGTAGCTACAGGAAAGCCTATTTTCTCCACTAATCGTGCATAATAGTGACACGAATACCCTATATCGTCGACGACAAGAACTTTCATGGATCAGCTTGGAATTTTGAGGTATATTGGCTCGACTGCTGTTCATTCAGAGTGAGATAGCGCTGAAGCTAATACTTTCCGAAACGCTCATATTAAATTAGCTATACTTACTTAAGAATCGGCATTTCAAGGTTTTAGGCTGTATATTAGTTCCAGTTTATTTACTCACAAATGCAATTATTCAGCTCTTTTGATTCAAGTTTTGAATCGAATCTCCAATAAAACTGCACTGATGGCTACCGTACTATGTTTCGTAGCCTGTGATCGTCTCCTGCACCTAAAAAATCGCATTTGAGTCTGATTTATTTAAGGCAAGCTGGTCCGGTCTTAAACTGGATTACAAAAGAGAAAATAGACCATTCATTATTATGGAAGCGTTCTTTACTCGAACAGAGAGACTCAACGATTGATTACGGCCATTTCAAATGAGACGTTCAACCGTTCTCTTGATACTGTTTTCAGCATGTTTCGTGTCGAGAAAACCCTCTGTTGCTAAACGTCGAAATTCTAAAAAAAATTGACGAGTTATAACGCTTCTTTCTTTTTCTGGCTCGTCCAGAAATCTTTTGCATCAACGATAACATTACTTCCAAATTTAAAGTGTGGGATTCCTGTCTCTTTTAACAGTTCCTTGAAGTTTTTTTCTGTCATTCCAAAAAGCTGAGCCCAAACCCTGCTACTAAATTTTCCAGTTTGTGGAAATGCACCCGGGGATCGTGCAAGGTTGGCAACGAGGTCAAATGCAAATTTATCCGACTTGATGTATTTGTTTGATTCCGTCATGAGATCAAACCCTACCAGATTTTTTACGTCGTTGTTTTTCAAACCTCGATAAGAAGTGCGTACCTTTTACGCAGTCCAATTTTCATTCTGTTAAATAGAAGGGCCGACTCTATTGGAGTCTGAGTTCTCCGATGACAAATAGAATCGGAAAGAAACAACGCGATAAAAAATTCAGCGACACCTACAGCGGTCACTACGCGGCTGCCTCCTGGCAGATATGGAATCGTGGTAACACCACTCCAAAACAACAAGCGGATCTTAACACAGAATACTGAACAAAGCAATATACAGCCTTGTTTTTTCCACGATAAAAATGAACCCAAAGTAAGGAATAAAAGCCTTCGTTTGCAAGGAATACTAACATTAAAAACATATTTGATCATTGCGTGCAGGGAAACAAGGTGAATCATTCACCCACTTAGATATAATCAGAGGAAATTGCGTTGTTCAGAAACGACTCGCACGACTCCATTCACATACACACATTGAAGAAACTTGCTGATGAACGAACCTTATTCTGCTTTCACTCGTCGCTCATTCATGAGTATTTTAACCGCTTCTGCTTTCGGAATACGGTCACCTATTGCACGTTCTGCAGAGACGTCCACTCAAAAAAAAGCACAAATCGCTATCACATTTGATTTGGAAATGAGTCGTCAATATCCCAAAAGAAATATGCTCGAATGGGATTTTCAAAAGGGAAATTTGAATTCGGAAACAAAAGCTTACTCACTAAAATCTGCTGAGGTTGCAAGTGAATCAGGAGGCCAGATTCACTTTTTTTGTGTCGGACGTGTTCTGGAACAAAAAGATATAGGTTGGCTTAAAAAGATTTCTGAAATGGGACACCCTATCGGCAATCACACATATGACCACGTCAATGTCTGGGCTACAAAACCGCAACAAACACAATTTCGTTTTCAACGTTCTCCCTGGCTTCTGGGTGGTAAAACAGCAGAGCAGGTCATTCGTCAAAACATTCGCTTGACTACCGATGCAATGAAACAGCGACTGGGGATCGAGCCTGATGGGTTTCGAACGCCGGGTGGCTCGAATAGCGCGCTTAACAAACGCGAGGATTTGCAAAAAATGCTGTTGGCTGAAGGATTCCAATGGGTGAGTTCCGGGTATCCGCAACACAAATACAGTAAACCCAAGGTAGAGCCCTCACAAGAGATTTATCAATCCATTTTACAGGCTCAACAAAAGGCTCAACCATATGTCTATCCCTCAGGGTTGATTGAAATTCCCATGAGCCCGATCAGTGATGTCGGTGCCTTTCGTTCCAGTTACTGGAAGTTAAAATACTTTCTGAAATCTGTTGAACTCTGCGTTCAGCAGGCGATAGAGCAGGGAGGGGTTTTTGATTTTCTCTGTCACCCCTCGATCATGTATGTGGAAGACCCGAATTTTGAAACGATCAAACTTATCTGCGATCTTGTGAATCAAGCGGGGAACCGGGCAGAAATTGTTGGCTTAAGTGAGATTGCAAAACGTGTCTCCGCGAAGCAAAATTAGTCCTCTATTCAGTTCACACTTCAAAAAATCAAGGAGCAGTCGTAAAGATGAAAGGCTCATATTTTTTAATAGGCAGCTTATTATTTGTCTGTCTGATGCTGGGGCAAACGGGCTCCGTTATGGCTGGTGAAGAAACACGCATTTATCAGAACACGCTGAAACCGATTCACAACCCCACGCCATTACTGGCAGATCATCCGGAATTTATTCAGCCCATTGAGGAACTTCGCCGCTTTGAAGCTCCCCTATTAGTTGACGACGATCAGGCGGATCTCAGTGTGAGAACCTGGAGGTTTTCCTACAATGCGCGAGGCATTATTGAACTGCCCAACAAAATCCGTGCTGACAAAACCGCTGTGATCATGGTACATCCCTGGGGAATCGATGATGGTCAAGGCTGGAAAACTCCTGAACCGGCGGGAGTCGCAGATTTTTGCACTCCTGAAAAAAATCATTTGGCGGGGCGGCATACTCGGGAAGTGATCGACCCCTTTCTCAAAAGAATGAGAAAAAACAAAGCGATGGTGATGTACAGTTTGATTGGTGACGTTGATCCCATTAGAAAAAAACTGTATCGAACGTTTGATGCCAATCCATCAAAAGCCGAACGAGAACAGGCGCAAAAAGACCTGACAAAGCAATTGAAGAGTCTGCCCTATAAGGGAGAGCCTTTACCAACCCAACTCTCTCTTTCGAAAGAACATCCTGTCATTGATTATTTTAAACAATTCTCGGGGCTTAATGCCGGCGATCGATTCAATGGAAAAGGTTTCTGGAAGGTTCCTGTCCCTGTCACGAGTGACGTAACGGTTCATCATAATGATGTTTTAATCTTTGACCGAGAAGGCTATGGGCCTCTCAAATTATTTTTAAAAAAACAAGGCATTCGCCATATTTTACTCACAGGGTATGCAACAGATATGTGCTTTTGCAAAACCACAGCCGGTTACGAGAACCTTTCTCGTGATTTCAATGTATTTCTTGTTGGTGATGCAACATTAGCAACTTTTCCAGCGAATTCCTCACCCAAATATGCAACGAACGCGCATATTTCTTTTGCTTCATTAAATCATTTGATTACTCAGGTTTCATGGATCAAGAAAATCCAATCTGACTGATTCGTTGAGATATCACCTACGGAATGCAATTTTGTGTGCGCTGGTGATCTTGACCTGGGTTGAGTGGCGGGCGAGAAACATTCAGTTTAGAATGAACGCTCTCTGAAATCTGCTCGCCGTTCATGAAAGACTTTTCCATGTCAGATCAAAGCAATCCTGATCTCGATGAAGAATTGGTACCTGACGAGATCATTCCGCATCAATCATTGCCTCCGCTGAAATATAAAGATATGCCGCCGGCAATCTCCTGGAGAAAAATGATTGGTCCCAGCATTATGCTGGCGGGTCTTTCGCTAGGTTCTGGGGAATTTGTGCTCTGGCCTTACATCACTTATAAAACCGGTTTCATCTTCTTTTGGGCCTGCCTGCTGGGTGTGATCACACAGTTTTTTATGAACATGGAAATCGAGCGCTGGACCCTGGCTACAGGAGAGAGCGCGATTACCGGTTTTTGTCGCTTGAATAAAAACTGGGCATGGGTGATGCTGCTGTTGAATATCATTCCCTGGGCATGGCCGGGGTGGGCAACTGGTGCGGGCACCATGCTGAGTTGGACATTTTTTGGGCCAGAAACCATTGCCAGCGTTCAAGTAGAACCCGCGGCTTCTCCCTTTTCGCTGGAAGGGCTACCAGAAAACGTTACCTACTCAACAGAAACAGAAACTTTAAAGTGGCGCGGCCCGATGGATGAATCGGAGCGTGACACTTTGAGTAGCGTATTCACTCGCAATCAAAGCCTGGATCACTCCAGGGAATTGTTCAACAACATTAATCAGAGAAAGGATCTGCAATACGAGGCAAAGTACAGTTCATTTTTAGGAATTGCCGGCTTGCTGTTAGTGGGAATCGTTCTGACAACCGGTCCGGTGGTCTATAACACCGTTGAAAAAATACAGATTTTCCTGGTTGGTATGATCTTCCTCATCGCCGTAATTCTGGGGATCTATCTAATCGAACCTTACGCTATCACATCCATGATTCAAGGGAGCGTTAGTATTGGAAAGATGCCTGATGAATCCAGTGGATTGACAACGATGGCACTTCTGGGAGCATTGGCGTTTGCCGGTGCGGGTGGCACGATGAATCTTGGCCAGAGTAACTTCATCAAAGATAAAGGTTACGGAATGGGCAAGTATATCGGACGAATTACCAGCCCGATTACCGGACAAGAGGAAGCTGTGAGTGAAGTTGGTTATCATTTCAAGCATACGGATGAAAACCAAAAACGCTGGCAACAATGGTGGCGGGCTGCCAATATCGAACACTTCTTCAGTTTTTTCCTGACCTGTCTCGCCTGTCTGGTTTTATTGTCACTCATTTCTTATTCCCTGTTTTATGATGCCAACGGGCAACTCAAAGAGGGCGTAGCTCAGTTTGGTTCTGGACTTAATTTTATCTGGGGTCAAGCAACTCTGCTTGAAGACAGACTCGGCGGTAGTTTTAAGTTGCTCTTTTTGCTGATGGGGGCTGCCATTCTTCTCACAACAGAACTGGGAGTTCTCGACGTCACCGCGCGTATTTCTGCAGATATTCTGAAAGTGAATTACCTGAGGGATAATGAGCGCTGGTCATTGAGCAAACTTTATTATACTTTCCTCTGGAGCGAAATTCTGCTGGGTTCTGCTATCCTGATGTATGGATTGATTAACCCATTGTTCAAGCAGCCTTTGTTCCTAATAGAGACATCAGCGGCCATGAATGGTGGTGTGATGTTTCTGTACTCGATGATCCTGCTGTATATGAACTCAAAAATTCTCAGTCGCAGTATCAGCACCAATCCTCTGAGATTTGTGGCCATGGTCTGGGCGGCTGCTTTCTTCGGCTATTTCAGCATCCAGGCCTTTCAGGTACAAATCATTCCTTATTTTCAATCTATTTTGACCGGATGATTTTTTAACATCCGCTAATAATGGGATTGCCACTTTTTCAGGGATCTTACATAATACTGGCGATTTGTCGAGGATTGCTGAATTTGAGTCTCTTGATTGCTTTTCTCACATTGCATATTAATTCGATCTCCGGTTCGATTTTGATACTCCCTCTAAAAGCTACTGTCATTGAAAGAAAAAGAAATGCCCATTTACAAAGATAATTCTGAAACAATCGGTCAGACACCACTGGTTAAAATCAACCATATAACGCAAGGCCTCAAGGCAACTGTACTTGCCAAAATTGAAGGGCGAAATCCTGCATACAGTGTGAAGTGCCGCATTGGTGCGAATATGATTTGGGATGCTGAAAAAAGTGGGACCTTAAAACCTGGAATGCAAGTCGTTGAACCAACCAGTGGAAATACCGGAATTGCACTCGCCTTTGTTTGCGCTGCTCGCGGATACAAATTGACGCTTACAATGCCAGACTCCATGTCAGTAGAACGTCGCTTGATGCTGAAAGGCTTCGGTGCCAATCTAGTACTCACTCCCGGTGCCGATGGCATGAAAGGTGCGATCCAAAAAGCAGAAGAGTTATCTGGCAGTCCTGAATTTTTCATGCCTCAGCAATTTAATAATCCTGCCAATCCCGAGATTCACTTTAAGACGACGGGGCCGGAAATTTTTAACGATACAGATGGAAAGGTGGATTACTTTGTGTCTGGCGTGGGTACAGGTGGAACGATTACCGGGGTCTCACGATATTTGAAACAAGAAAAAGGGCTCAATGTAAAATCCATTGCTGTGGAGCCAACAAGCAGCCCCGTTCTTTCAGGAGGAGAACCTGGGAAGCACAAAATTCAGGGAATCGGAGCCGGGTTCATTCCTGGCAACTGTGACACCTCACTCATTGACGAAGTCGTTCAGGTTACTGATGATGAAGCGTTTGAAATGGCAGAAAAAGTTGCCTGTGAGGAAGGAATTACCTGTGGCATCAGTTGTGGCGCCGCCATGCATGCCGCCTTGGAAATTGCCAAACGTCCCGAAGCAGAGGGAAAAACGATTGTTGTTGTACTCCCCGACTCAGGAGAACGCTATTTGTCAACCGCGCTGTTTGACGGAGCACGTTGATCGGACCTGTGCGTTACAAGTCATTACCAATTCATGGCTTCTGGAAACCACACTGACAAAGGTATCCATCACTCACACGTTTGATATGAGTTCTCCCGGGAGAACAGTAGCCAGCAGCAGGCTGTGACTGTATTCTTCACTAGAACGAATAGAGAGTAGAACCTCTCATCCTGTATTGTGTCTCTTAAAAAACAATGACCTCTTGAGGCTTACACCGAGTCTCTCTCGAATAAATCACGAATTATTGGACCGTTTACCATGCGTTTTGAAACAAAGTGCGTTCATACCGGAGTTGACAAAGACAGTACATTTAACAGCTGTACGACTCCGATCTACACAACTTCGACTTTCTACTGGGACAGCCTGGAAAGTCATAAGGGATTCGATTACACACGGAGCGGGAATCCAACGCGAAGTGCAATGGAAGAAAACATTGCAGCATTGGAGGGTGGTGTTTCCTGCCGTGCCACTTCAACCGGGATGGCTGCCATTACTCTGGTAATGCATCTTTTCAAACCGGGCGATCACATTATTGCTGGCGATGACATTTATGGTGGGACGTATCGTTTGTTTGCAGATGTTTTTACAAAATGGGGAATCACTTTTTCCTTTGTAAAAATGGGGGATATTGAAACCGTGCGGTCTGCCCTGACACCTGAAACAAAAGCCATCTGGATTGAAACTCCGAGTAATCCCCTGTTGAATCTGGTTGATATCCAGGCTGTCACCAAAATCGCTTCTGAAGCAGACTCCGAAATTATCACTATTGCCGATAACACTTTTTGCTCTCCCTATCTTCAGAGGCCGATAGAATTCGGCGTTGATATCGTATTACATTCGACGACAAAATATTTAAACGGCCACTCGGACGTTGTTGGTGGATGTGTCGTCTCACGAACTGAAGAACTGGCCGAACAAGTCGCTTATATATCGAATGCGCTGGGATTAGGGTGCTCTCCCTTTGATGCCTGGCTTGTATTGCGTGGAATTAAAACTCTGGCACCGCGTATGGAAGCACATCAACGCGGTGCGATGGCTCTCGCACAAATGCTGGAGACTCACCCTAAAGTCGAACGCGTTTATTACCCCGGTCTGGAATCACATCCCGACCATGAACTGGCTAAGCGCCAGCAAGATGGTTTTGGTGGGATGCTGAGTTTTGATGTGAAAGAGGGTCGCGTGGCTGCAGAAAAAGTCATGCTGAATTCAAAACTGTTCCTGCTGGCAGAATCTCTGGGCGGAGTAGAGTCTTTGATCGAATACCCGGAAAGCATGAGCCATGCTTCAATGACGCTGGAAGCTCGTCGCGCAGCCGGGATCACAGAAAAAACAGTCCGAGTTTCCGTTGGAATCGAGAGTCCTGAGGATCTTGTCGCCGACATGCAACAAGCTTTAGACAGCTAATCAAAAGACCGTTTTGTAACCCCTTGCAGGCAAAATAGAAACACTTTGAAGTCTGTTATTTGATACAATCAGGGGTAGAAAGTAATTTCTCACAGAACGAAGCACTGCGCGCGTGCAATATGGCGTTCTTTTATGATATGATATTTTTTTGAATTTCAGGCCCGTTCCTATAGACGTGACTCTACTTCAATCCTGTACGAAAAAACTGTTTTCATATCGAGCTACAAGTCCACACATACAACCTCCTGAAAACAAAGAAGGCTGAGGTTATGAGTATCGATTCTTACGATCCTTGCCCCTGCAATAGCGGAAAGAAATACAAATTTTGCTGTCATTCCATTGGCGATGAAATCAGTAAAATTTCACATCTTCATGAAACGCATCAGACTGCTACTGCGTTGCAATTATTGGATCGGCTCAAGAACAATCACCCGGAACAGCCTCTGAGCTACATTACAGAGGCTCAGATCTTAATGGCAGAAAGACGGTTTGAAGATGCCCTCCAGCCTCTTGAACAATGTCTGGAGCACGATCCTGATCATCCCGCCGCCCATTCTTTGTTAGCCACTTCGACATTTCTCGCGCAAGGCTATAAGAAAGCGCAAAAAACGATTTATACTGCCTTCCAAAAATGTGCCGCCATCGATGTCAGTCTGGCAACGCCTCTGGCCATCAGCATTGCGATTGCCCTGCAAATGCGTGGTTACTATCTGGCGGCCCGCGAACATTTCGCATTGGCAATGCGGGTTGCATCTCAGGAGTATCAACAAAACCTATTCATGAACCTCCTGGAATTTGATGGTGATGATCAAATACCTTACCAGTTCCGTGGGGTGCATGTTCTGGAACGTTGCCCCATCGAAGATTCCGAACAACAGTCAACGTTTGAAAAAGCACAACGTCTTGCCAACCTGGGCTGTTATCGTTTGGCCGCAGGATTGTTCAAACAACTGGCAGAAGCCACCGGACAGGTTACATTGTGGAAAAACGCTGCATTTTGTTATGCGTGGGCAACTGATGAGATCCAATCGGCTGATCTATTTCATCAAGCCGCAAAAATCGAAACCGATTTTGCAGCAGCGGTCGAACTGGAAACGCTGGGTCAACTGCTCGATTTGAATAACACCGGTGAAGTCGTCAATTCCGTAGAAACCGTTTATGAAGTCGAATCGCTTTCGAAGTTCCTGACATTACTGGAAAATCATGCCCAGATGATGCGCGGAAATGTTCCACCCGAGCAAGAACAAGATCCTGAGGAGAGCACGCCGACCGCCTATTTTCAAATTGTAAGTTCTCCCGTTGATACTGAGTCAAAAGGAGATGAGATCACTCTTGAGAATGTATCAGTCGTGATTGGCGATATCGATGTCTTTGATGCTGACAGGCAACTGGAACAACCGGCAATCGTCCGACTCTATGCTTATGAAGGCGACCAACACACATCAGCAGAAAAAGTGTTTGACGAAGCTCTGGGCGATCAAGGAAAAAAAGAATGTGGCTTGAAGGTATTGGATCGAGACAACGATGAGCCGAGCAATCCATTATCTTCAATCCCCACCGAACAATGGCCTCTTTTTTTCCGCTGGAGTTTTCCACAAAAAATGCCCATTGTTAAACGTCGAGAACTGGAGGCTCAGAAATGGAACGAGCTGCTTTCCAACACGTGGGCAAACATACCATTAGCGGGGCTGAGTGAAAAAACACCTCAGGAAGCTGCCAGCGATGACGACATGAAGGTTGCTTTAACGGCTGCCGCGTATGTACTTGATGCCCAATCTCTGGCATTAGGTCATTTCCTGAGCTTCGATGAGCTCGACCCGAAACTCAACATATCAGAGATCCCTCCTCTTGGAATCGATGAATCGTCGCAGTTCAATACCTGCTCCTCTATGACACAAAACAGAATCCCGGTTAAAGAACTCAGCAATGCACAGTTAATGTATATTTTCAACCGTGCCTTACTCATCCGCCATCCACGATTTCTGTATGATGTTTTGATCGAAATTCTGGATCGTGAAGAATGTAAAAAAGAAGTTGATCTGGATCGTGTTTATTCAACGTTGACTGAAATCTGTCACAAACGCAACCAGAGAGAAGAAACGCTCTCGTGGATCCATCAAGGACAGGAAAACGCCCGAACAAAATCTGAGAATGCGTTTGAGAGTGAGCTGCAATGGAAAATGCGAGAACTTTCATTCCGTTTAGAAGACACAACCGATCCAGAGCTTTTAGGTTTTATGAAACAAATCTGGGATCAATATGGCAAAAAGACTCCACAAATAAAAGAATACCTCAAAGCATTTGCAGAGGCATTCGAACTGGATGTTCCCTGGATGAAAGAATCAGCCTTTCTGGATCCAGAAGGCATTTGGGCTCCGGGAGAAAACACACCAGATTCTTCCTCAGATTCTGAGAATAAACTCTGGTTACCGGGTCAGTCTTAATCAGAAATAGATCACTCTGTTTTGAACGTACCCATTTTGTAAAAGCGTAGTTCGTTCAAAAACTCAATGTGCAGGAAAGCAAATCAGTCAGTGGATACCATCAGGCAGTTTTCCAGTCCCGAAGCCGTGATGCAACGTGCCCTCGAGTTGGCCAGACTGGGTACGGGATTTGTGGAACCGAATCCTGTCGTCGGCTCTGTCATTGTTGATGATAATCTGCGACTGATAGGGGAGGGGTACCATCAAGAATATGGGGGCCCTCATGCTGAAATCCATGCTTTAAATATGGCAGGCAGCGATGCAAAACATGCGACCATTTATGTCACTCTGGAACCATGCTGCCATCAGGGAAAAACGGGGCCTTGCTCTCAAGCTTTAATTCAGGCTGGTGTCAAAAAAGCCGTCATCGCCATGCGAGACCCTGCGCCACATGTTGCAGGTGGTGGAATTGCAGAATTACAACAGGCAGGAGTTGAGGTCGAGGTAGGGCTTTTGGAATCTGCCGCACAAAAACTGGTGCGTCCCTTTATCAAACGCGTAATGAAAGGACTACCCTGGGTACACGCAAAGTGGGCGATGACACTTGATGGGAAAATTGCAACAGGAAGCGGTCATTCTCAATGGATTTCAAATGAACGTTCCCGGGAAATCGTCCATCGGCTTCGCGGTGGCATGGATGCTATCATGATTGGTCACCAGACGGCAGAAAAAGATAACCCGCTGCTGACTGCTCGACCCGCGGGAGCAAGAACGCCCGCGCGAATTATTGTTGACTCACAGGCAACGCTCTCTTGTCAATCTAATCTGGTACAATCTATCAGCGACGCCCCCGTGATTGTGGTCGCACATGAATCGGCTCCCCCTGAAAATATCAGGTCACTTGAAAAGGCAGGCGTCGAAGTCTTGCTGTTTCAAAGTTCCTCGCGAACCAACACCAGACAACCTGATCTTCATCAATGTCTACTGGAACTGGGCCGAAAGGAAATGACAAATATCCTGATCGAAGGTGGTGGTAGCTTGCTGGGCTCTTGCTTTGATGAGAGGCTCATTGATGAAGTTCACGTTTTCATTGCCCCTAAATTAGTGGGAGGCAAAGCGGCGATTACTCCTGTCGCAGGGCAGGGACTGGAACAGATACCACAAATAGAAAACATCTCTGAATATCAGGTCCAAATTCTGGATTCAGACATTTATGTACAAGGTCTGATTGATTACCAGGAGTAGTTTTTCCCAATGCAAATTCGGTGACCTTAGTGCATGGAACGGGAAAGCGTATCCAGCAATGTTCGTAGTTCAGGCCGTTGCCTGATCACACCTACCAGAGCATATTTACTTAAGTTACTTCCATACATTTGCCGGTTGAGTGTTGGGCGAACTTCCTGTTTGAAATAACGATCCTGGCGTAGACGAATTGCTGCATAGCTGGCTGCCATCGCCACCAGGGCCAGACCAAGGTCCAGATACCAGCCCTCCCAGCCGAGTCCAAATGTTTTGTGAATCATCACGCAAGCCCAGAACCAGATCAGTGTCGCGATCCAGATAGGGCGTGCGATTAATGAACTGAGCCTTTCGTTGGCATGAACCAGATGCCCATAAAAATCAGGGCTTGCTATTTCATCCAGTGCACGCTCTTTCTGAAAATTTTCACAGATCAATTCACCTTGATTCCGTGAAACAATCACCGACTCTCCTTCATCAGGAAGAAAATCAGCTAAATATTCCAATTCTTCAAAGGGTGTACTCATTCCGTGTCCCTTATTTTTTCAAAGCTCACCGCGATCACCAACTTCAATTTAACGAATACCAGAACCCCAAATAGAGTGGTGTATTGAGTTTTCGTCATTTACAACAGGAAATATTTTCTGCGAAGATTCTCAAAATGATTGAATCACCTCTATTATTTTATCTAAATCATTCTCAACGACAATAGGTCCGTTTGAAAAAGGTGCATTGTTTACGCCGTGTCTTGTTAATTTTTCATCCATATGTTCATCAGTTGCAGAATGATAGGCGACTGTTGCATCAGGATCCTTCAGTTGATGTCCGGTCAGAATAGAAACAACGCGGTCACTGGAGGCAATCACCCCTTCATTTTTGAGTAATTTAACTCCTGCCACACTTGCTGCACTGGCGGGTTCACAACCTAGCCCACCTGCTCCCACTTGTGCTTTCGCATCAAGAATCTCCTGATCGTTGACCTCACGAACGACACCATCACATATATCAAGGGCTCTTAATGATTTAGAAAAATTAACCGGTCGGTTTATTTCAATCGCACTGGCGAGCGTCGAGGCACGTCGGTTTTCTTTATCCATCTCAGAAAAGAAGTCGGTCGAATGCGAGCGGTTATAATGACCGCCATTCCAACGCATCCCCTGCTGTTCATAGAGTTGATAAAGAGTATTGGCTCCTTGTGCATTGATGATTGCCAGGCGCGGAATCCGATCGATTAGTCCCAGCGACTTGAGTTCCATAAAGGCTTTACCAAATGCGCTGGAGTTCCCGAGATTTCCTCCGGGAACCACAATCCAATCCGGCACTTCCCAGTTCAGACTTTCCAGAACGCGGAACATAATCGATTTCTGACCTTCCAACCGAAATGGATTCACACTATTGCACAAGTAGATTCCTTGTTGGTTGCAGACTTCACGAACGCGAGCCAGTGCATCATCAAAGTCACCTTGAATCTGAATGGTTTTTGCGCCGTAATCGAGTGCCTGAGACAATTTTCCGAATGCAATTTTTCCACTACCAACAAAAACAACCACTCGAAATTTTTGCGCCACACTTGAATAAATCGCCAGGGAAGCGCTGGTATTCCCGGTCGATGCACATGCCGCGACTTTGGCGCCAACCATAACAGCATGTGTGGAAGCCGCAGTCATGCCATTATCTTTAAAGCTTCCGGAAGGGTTCAACCCTTCGTATTGCAAATAGAGACAATCGTCATTCAGACCTGCATAGCGGGCGACTGACTGTGAGGCTTTGAGCATCGTCTGCCCTTCGCCAATCGTGATGATTTGATGATCTTGAGCAAAGGGTAACAGTTCACGAAACCGCCAGACACCACTGAAATCAATCGGCGTATTCCGATTGCTCCATCGTTTTTCAAATTCACGTAATGACTGTGGAACAGGCACCTGATCCCAACGATAGGAAACGTCCAGTAGCTCGCCACATTTCGGACAGCTGGTTAAGACTTCGTCTAATGAATAGGTTGCCTCACAAGTGGGTGAAATGCATTTCTGGTAAGCAATTTCCGTTGATACAGTGGCGATCGTCGTTTCTCCTCAGTCTCACGTAAGTCGTTGTTTATTTGAGTTTGGAATGTGAGATTCCTTAAAACAGGCGTTTATTGTCTAGACAGTAAGTGGCATTCGCAACTGAAACTCTCTTGATTCAAGTGGTTTTTCCGGGAAGAATGCGGCTTGTTCCAGATGTACCCAGTGATTCTCTTCTTGAATTTGTGATTCTAAGACCTTACATTGATTTGTTTAACGACGATTTCTTTTGTTCGTGAAATCCATTTTCTTGTTTTTTCAGGTATACCCCGAATGTTTGAACTTATAAAAGTGCAGGCAGCATTGAACCAATTCTCTCTGGATGGCTGGTTGTTCTATGATTTTCGTGGGAACAATCTGCTGGCCAGAAGAATTCTTGATATCTCTGAAGAAACAATGAATACACGGCGATTTTTTTATTACGTTCCCAGATCCGGCCAGCCTGTCAAGCTGGTCCACCGAATTGAATCTGAAACCCTCGACCATCTTCCTGGAGAAAAAATTGTCTATCTAAAATGGCAGGAACTGGAAGCAGGTATCGAAACAATGCTGCGTGATTCCGAGTCGATTGCGATGGAGTATTCTCCAAGGAACGCCAATCCTTATATCTCTCGCGTTGACGCTGGAACTCTCGAACTGGCTCGTGAATCAGTCGAGGACATCGTGCCCTCAGGGGATCTGGTACAGCTTTTCGAAGCGGTATGGGATGCAGAGCAATGGGATTTCCATCAGAAAGCTGGTGTAGAAACTGACAAGGCCTTTGAGATTGCCTGGTCATTTATCGCCACTCAAATTCGAGAGCAGGGGAGTGTTGAAGAAGCAGCCGTTTCAGATGAGATCATGAACCATTTCAATGAAACTGGATTGACGACTTATCATCCGCCGATTGTTGCACGGGCAGCACACAGTGGCGATCCTCATTACGAAACAGGTACCGGTTCTGATACTGCCATTCGAGAGGGTGACTTCGTGCTGATTGACCTTTGGGCGAAACTGGATGTCCCGCGGGGAGTTTACAGTGATATGACGCGAGTTGGTTTTGCAGGCCAGAATGTTCCCGAATCATTTGCCAAGATATTTCAGATAGTTGCTGAAGCCCGGGATGCAGCCATTACTCTGGTAGAGCAGGCTTTTCAATCTGGCACTTCGCTTCAAGGCTGGGAAGTCGACCAAGCCTGCAGAGACGTGATCGATCAAGCTGGCTACGGATCTTATTTTGTTCATCGGACCGGGCATAGCATTGGACAGGAAACGCACGGAAATGGTGCCAATATGGACAATCTGGAAACACATGAAGAACGGCTTGTTTTACCTCAAACCTGTTTTTCGATTGAACCGGGAATCTATCTTCCTGAGTTTGGAGTGCGCAGCGAAGTGAATGTTTTTGTGGATGAACAGAATCAAGTCCACGTCACTGCGGGAAAGCGCCAGACAGAAATTCTACCCATCTTGAAAGAATATTAAGCCAGACCAAACCTGTGGAATTATTCCTGATCGATACGAAGCATCTCATCTAAGATGACAGGGTGCCAGAGATCGTCGCGCTGCGACTCGTGAATGTAGTTCCTTCTGGCCCACGTGCGAAGCTGCATTTCTTCGATTGCATCGACGGAAGGTCGCTCTGCCACTTGTGCCGAAAACGGAAGGATAGCTGAAATAGCCAACGGTCTGCTCCTCAATAAAAACGTTTGAGAATGAAACTCGGCGAACCAGCTTCCTGCAGCCGCACGACACTGTTTGTTAAAGAACAAGCCTGACTTCTCTCAGCAAACCAAGAAAAGTTCAGGTTTCCAGAACGATTCACTCCTGAAAAGAATCGCTGGAATTGTCAGCTATTGTATCCAATCTACCCTGATTTCAAGTCTAATTTTGTTAACAAAGACAATATACGACGGAAGCGACTGCTATTTCTAAAGTTAGGATTTCATCACGCCTTAGCCTGACAAATCAGTTCACACCGTTGATCACCAAAATTCCGCGCTTCAGATATCATGAGGCCAAGTCAGCCAAAATCCGTCTCTTTCTTCGAGAAACGATGCACACTTTCACCCCTGGTCTTCCTTCCTCGACCCACAACTGAAAAAGCGAATGCGTCTAAGGGGAATTGCAAGAATCAACTTCAGTGGGAGAACTGGCCTTCCATAGATTCACTGTTTTGGCGCCACCAGTGAGTATTTTTGTCCCGTCAGGAGAGAGAACGAACGAAAAAACCAAGTCATGTCCTGAAGTTACATTTCCAGGTTTTCGCTGTGTTTTTGATGATGTTGGGTTCTTTTCTGCCATCAGCTTTACGACTTGTTCGCCAGTTTGAATATCCCAAACGATCATCGAATCCCTTGCAGCAGCGATCAAGAGTTTTCCATCTGGCGAAAAACGGGGACAGCGAATCTGCATCTGCTTTCCTTTCGCCAGTCAACCGACTTTCTGATCAGAATTTCCCATTAGAGTTGAACCTGGAATTGCTCCAGGCCCAAAGCGATCTCTTTCTTACCACCGACCTCCTCTACATGTCTAACACATCGGGATATTTAAATATCTCAGGTCCATTTCCTCACGGAGCAGGGAGGGTGAAACAATGAAAGAAACCCGCTCCATTTTGGTTCTCTTTGCCCTGTCCCTCAAAGTGTGCCGCGATTGCTTGAGGGCTCCTGTTGACAGAGAGTTTCAGATTGGTACGATTTTTTTGTATCTTAATGTTTTTAAATCCCTTGTTGCATCATATTTAAATTGATTGTGTTGAATACCAGACTGGGTAAAGAAAATGAATGCGCCATACACAGCACAGGAATCCGGTTCGGATCAACTTCCCTACTTCACAAAATCAAAGAAATTCTGGGGCTGGGTAGCTGCAGTATCAGGAATTATGGTTGTGGCTTCTCCGTTTCTGGGAATCGCGGGCACTGTAGTAGGAATGCTGCGTACATTCGAAGGGATTGGACAACAGGCAGACAAACCGGTTCCTGCTGATCTGGCCGATGGCATTTCAGTCGCCTTGTTAACTACAGCGTGGGGGTTGGTAATTTCATCGATTGCTGTACCTGTATTTGTCGTCGCCCTCATAATCTACCTCAAACGAAATAAGTCGCTGCGAACAATGCTAGTAGAAAATCCACCTGGCTAAGGGCAGAAATGGCGTCAGGAGTTTTTGGGGTCGAATAGCCGGTCACCGTGCATCGACAGCTCAACACAGCAGCACACACAACAAGTTAGTGGGAAACAAACAGTGAACGACGAACCACGCAGAATCAAACAGGTAATTGTGATGCGGCATGATTTGAAAATGCGGCGCGGCAAACAAATTGCACAAGGCGCTCACGCTTCCCTGTCGTTCCTGAGCCGCCGTTTGCAAGAACAAAACACGATTTCACTCAATGACTTTTCCGAAGTAGAGCAGCTTTGGCTCAACGGTGCATTCGCAAAAGTATGCTGCCGGATTGAGAGCGAAGCAGCATTGATGGCCATTTATGATCAGGCAAGAGCGGCGGACTTAGAAGTGCACCTGATCACAGACAGTGGGAAAACAGAATTTCATGGCCAACCCACTCGTACCTGTCTGGCAATCGGACCAGATGACGCACATCGAATCGATGCTATAACAGGCAGCCTTCAATTATTGTAATCAGCATTGCTAATTGATTTTTCAACGCGAAAATAATTTCTGCCGTCCGTGGTAGAATATAATCCTACTCACCATGGCCGTTACTCTCTTTTATTTTCTAAAAAGATATCAACGGTGGTTCCCATTGGCAATTCGGGCCAGAGGCGGCCCGTGGGTTCAACAGTCACCAGAATCACAGACTCGCCCAGACCTGGTTTTTGAATTGCCTGTTCTGAAATTTTTTGAACGATGCCTGTGCCTTTCTTATTTCCCGAAAAGCCGATTTTGACTTCCGTTCCCTTATTAAACAGACTGATTTTTCGAGAAGGAACTTCCACAATCAGAAATGGATGTTCTTTGTCGAACAGCTCTACAATAGGAGCCCCTTTTTTAACCGGATCTCCGATTTCTTTTTCGAAAATCCCGATCTTTCCATATCCACCAGCTTTAAGCATCAAGGCATCGCGTTGTGATTCTATATGCTTGAGTTCGCTCTTTACTCGAACCAGACGATTCATCATCACTTCGACGCCCATAGCCAACCGGATCTGGTTGGGTAGTTTTTTCTGGATCGCTTTCAATTCTGCCATTTGTTCTTCACAGAGCTTGACTCGTGCAGAAAAGACTTCGGCTGAGTTTCGAGCAGACTCCTGTCGCAACATTGCCGTTATTCTGTTTTCATCTGGGAGGCGACTTTCATAGACCAGCGACCGAAATACTTCTTCACTCGAACCGTTGCTGGAAAGGGAATCATAGTCCTGGAGGAAATCCTGCCATGCCAGATTAGTAATCTGGTGAATGTATTGTTCTTTAAGATATTGCGAAGATTTCAATTTGGCGTTAAAAACTTCCGATTCAATTTCTTTATTTCGCAATGCCAATTCAACTTCTGTTTTCGCCTTCGACTGTTCGAGTTCAGCTTCCAGTGCAATCAATTCCTGTTGTTTTGCTTTCCAGTTTTGATCCAGTGAATGGTCAAAGAGAGCAACAACGATTTCTCCGCTGGAAACAACCTGCCCCTCTTTAACATAGATCTCCTGAATGACAGCGTCGTTTTTTGCTATGATGATAGTTTTGGGTGCCTGCAACGAGCCAACATAGGTTTCTACACGAATGCTGTTTACCCATCGAGCACAACCGATTCCCCCAACCAAAGCGGCAACCAAAATGATCAATGCCCGAACCCCAAATGAAGATTGGTGCTCGTGCAACTTATTTTGAACTTGATCGTCATCTACTAATTCTGAAGGCATTTCTGGGTGTCCTACAATCATCCCGCTTCATTCAGTCGTCTCATTTGCGCGGCACAGCACGCTCTATATCGAATCGGATTCTGAAGGACCAGAATTTACCTCAAAACCGGCAAATTCCACACCACCCATTACTTTGCTGGCAAACTTTAACGCCTACGAAGACTACGACTAAACCTTCGGCTGCTGAAGCCCAATTTCAGTATACATAATCACACTCTCTCCTTTGGTAAGCAAAGCGGATCGAAATCGATCAATCCAGCGAGAGGACCTACTGAATTAGTGTAGGAAGACCATGTCTACCTCACGGCGTAACTTTCTTGTGGATTCGCAATTCTCGATTTTTTCCGCTAGGATGACTTTATTGCAATTGAATGGAGTTGAATCAAAAAAGACCGATCAAATATCGACCATGAAAGTGAAAAGGGTTATGAAACCGATCGTACAAATCTCTTTAGATCTGACTAATATCGAGGAAGCTTTAGAAACAGCGGCGATGGCGATGAGGGCTGGCGTTGACTGGCTGGAAGCGGGAACTCCTCTGATTCTGGCGGAAGGTTTAAATTGTGTTCGTGAGCTCCGAAAACAATTTCCGGAAACACCAATTGTTGCTGATTTGAAAACCATGGATGGTGGTTATCTTGAAGCAGAAATGATGGCAAAAGCAGGCGCAACGCAAGTCGTTGTGATGTCGCGTGCACATGTAGAAACGATTCGATGCGTGGTTAAGGCGGGTCAAGACCATGGTGTCGAAGTGATGGGCGATAACCTGGGTGATGATATGGTCTCTGCGGCCAAAAAACTGGAAGACCTGGGCTGCGATTATGTCATCCATCATGTCGGCTATGATGAACGACGGGGCATTGCAGCACGAGGAGAGCGGATGCCCAGCCCGTTGGATCAACTAAAAGAAGTGGTCGCAGCCGTGAGTGTACCCGTTCAAGCAGTCGGAGGTCTCTCTTTGGAACAGGCGATCCAGACACCCGAATATGGGGCGCCCCTGGTTGTATTGGGTGCCCCTCTTACAATCGATGCCGATTCATTCAAGACTGCCAGCGGAAACCTGGAAGACTCCTTAAGATTGATTTGTGAAAAAGTTCATGCTTACGGCGATGTTCCCATAAGAGGTAAAAAATGAATCCGGTTGATATGACACAAACAGCAGTGGTGAATTATGCCCCTGAGGCAAACTCTGTCGAGTTACAGGACATTCCGGTTCCCGATATTGGAGCAGATGAGGTACTGCTTGAAGTTTCTGCTGTCGGCGTTTGTGGTAGCGATCTCCATCAATGGACGGCCGACCATAGTTGGCCTGTGAATTACCCGGTTGTACTTGGACATGAATTTGCCGGTACGATTTATAAAACGGGAAGTCTGGTAAAAAGCTGGTCTGAAGGTAATCGCGTTGTCAGCGAAACAGCGGCGATCATCGATCCTGATAACCCCATGTCACGCGAGGGACGCTACAATCTGGATCCTACGAGAAAAGGCTTTGGGTACGGTGTCAACGGCGCGATGACACGCTTTGTTCGCGTGCCAGCACGTTGTCTGCATCATGTTCCCGATAGTTTACCGTTAGAAAAAGCGGCTCTCACTGAACCATGCTGTGTCGCTTTTAACGCTGTCGTTATGAATGGCGATATTCAACCGGGAGACCGGATCGTTGTATTTGGCCCGGGGCCCATCGGTTTACTCTGTGCAGCCATGGCCCGACTACAGGGAGCTGAGGTTGCTGTGGTTGGTCTCGAACGAGACAAAGAGCGTTTGGAAATTGCCAAACGCTCTTATGGTTGTCAACCTGTGATTGATGGCTTAGATGACTGGGCGTTTGAGACAGATGGACTGGGTGTGAACGGAGTTGTGGATGCTGCCGGCGTCTCTGTCACATTAAAAAAATCGCTGGAAATTGTGCGACCGGGTGGTTGGATCAGTAAAGTCGGCTGGGGACCGCAACCACTGGGTTTCTCACTTGATCCTTTAGTTCAAAAGAATATTCGGCTGCAAGGCAGCTTCAGTCATAATTGGCCTATCTGGGAACGTGTGATTCGATTGCTCACAACGGGCCAGTTGAATATCGAACCCATTATCGGTGGTGTCTGGTCGTTGAATGAGTGGCATACCGCTTTCGAAACCATGCATTCCGGTGAAATTGTCAAAGCTGTGCTGACTCCGTAGTTCGGGACAGGACACGAATCCAAAACATTCAGCGCAACTTTTGCAAAACGTTGTGCCAAATTTCAAACCTGACTTTTTGGAACATTCCATGCCAAAACTCGCAGCTTTTCCCAAAGCTTTTATGGATGAATTATGTCTTTCCGGAGAAATGACTCTTCGCCAGTGGATCGATCTGGCTGCCACACTCGACATTGATGGACTGGAATTTTACGCCGGTTTCCTGGAAATGAAGAACGAAAATTTTTGGCCGGAAGCGAAAAAAATGGCCAGCGATCACGGATTGGAAATTCCCATGATGTGTTGTTCTCCGGACTTTACACACCCTGATGAATCTTTTCGAAAGGAGCAGATCGAGCACGAAAAGTTCTGGATGGAAATGACGGCAGCACTGGGTGGAAAATATTGTCGAGTACTTTCAGGGCAACGGCGTCCGGAAGTTTCCCGAGAAGAAGGAATTCAGTATGCGGTTTCTTCGATCGAAGCCTGTCTGCCTCTGGCCGAAAAACTGGGAATCACGCTGACTATTGAAAACCATTACAAAGACAATTACTGGGATTATCCTGAGTTTGCACAGATGGCCGATGTCTTCTGTGACCTTGTCTCGCGCATTGACTCTCCTCATTTTGGCGTGAACTATGATCCCAGTAATACCATTCTGGCTGGTGAAGACCCACTGGATCTTCTCGCCCGGGTCAAAAATCGCGTCCTTACAATGCATGCCAGCGATCGGTATCTAATAGAAGGAACCATTGAAGATTTACGAAAAGAAGAAAACAGCCTTGGATATGCCAGCCGTCTTAGTCATGGTGTCATTGGAAAAGGTCTGAATGATTACGACACTATTTTTTCCCAACTCAAAGAAGTGGGCTTTGACAGTTGGATTAGTATCGAAGACGGCGTAAACGGGATGGAAGAGCTACATGAAAGCGTGTTATTTTTGCGAACGAAAATGCACCAATACTGGGAATAAGTCCCTAGACAACCAAAAATAACAAAACTGGGGAGATAGCGAGTCTACAGGCTGTTGCTTCTACGGCAAAACAGAAGTATCCTGTATACATTCGGCTTCTGTTATGAGTTTGGCATAAGGGCACTATGTCTATTTGACCAGATAGTCTATTTTTTACTTACCCCTTTAACGTATTAAGTTCGTATAATTTGTTTTCATGCAAAAGTTGTACTTGAATAACCTTATAAACTCTACAGATCCGAAATCCCATGTTGGCCCGCATTCCCAGATCAAATCCTCTCTTTTTCCTGATGACTCTGGCTTTATTATTTACAGGATGTGGAGGGTCTGATACTTCCACCCCAAGGCAGTCAAATTCCAATCCCTTTGCACCTTCTGCTCGTTCGAATGATACTCGTTCGAATAACAGAAATCGTAATAGTATATCTTCACAGCCACAGACGCCAAAGGTGTCACAAAAAAAAGAACGGCCTGAAGTTACTCCTCCTGCATCTTCTTCTGTGACACCTAAGAAGATGGCAGAAAAGAAACCCGAAGCGGTCAAGACGAATCCTGCTAAACCGACCAATATCATCAGCGAGACGAGTAAAAAAACTCTTGACAACAAAAATCCCGGGGTTGGAATTATTGTACGTGGCATCAGTGGTGATGAACCAGAGGCGTTGCCCATTATCCAAAATGAGATACGTGCGTCTTTCGCCAAGCCTTCAGCGGCTGATTTAACTAAAGAGAAATCTTCTACGGAATCGAGTCAGGGTGATGTTGAACACTTCGTTTTTAACAAACAACTCGTTCTTGTTGTTCGCCCTGTGCCTTCAGATCTGTTTGCATTTGCTCAAAATCTAAAGTGGGGCAAGGTAAAAGGGATTGATATTCCTAACCGGATCATCACCGTTGACACCCAGCTTAAACAGCTCGCCGCGCTGGAGAAAACGAATTCGCCGCCGTCGGCATCTACTGTCAAAGATCCTGTGAAAGCAGACTCAAAAAACAGTAAAACAAATCCGGATTCTGCCAAACCCGCGATGAAGGAACCGAAAAAGAAATCCAAAAATGTGAACCCATTAGCCAATGATCGCGACTTAAAGCCACGTCCTGGCGAGGAAACTCTCGACTGGGCTCTCCGCGTCATAGCTGGAACCAGCTCCACTGCCTGTAAAAAGTTAGTTCGTATGGAACCGACGAGTGATCAGCTTCAACGAGTCTCTAAGGTTCTTGCTACAACACTACCATTGGCCAAAACCGGTTTTCGCATGAAGGAGCACGTGAATGCAATGTCCGTCTGGTATACCGATGATGCAACGATGACGTTTGCGGCGTTACTTTCAGAAGAAAAGGATGGACTGGTACGCGAAGAGATCATCAAACTATTACCAAAAATCCGTTCTGAAGTTACTGCCGAGGTCCTCGTTGGTCGTTTATCCAATCGGCGAGATAAGAAAGTTGCCATTACATCACTCAGAATCATGGGTGAGATCGCGGAGAAACCGGTCATCAATTTATTGAATCATCCCGATTCTTCAATGCGGATTGAAGCCTGTAAAATATTACAATCTATTGGTACTCAAGAGGCGGTAGCAGCTCTGAAGAAGTTAGCGGAAACGGAAAAATCCGCTGTCATCAAACAATTGATTTCTGAAACGCAAACTGAGATTAATAAGAAATCAGAATCACCAGAAAAATGATTCGAATTCTTGTCTGAGTTAAACTTGAACCAGGCTTTGGGACTGCCTTAATAGCCAGCAGCGGCCCCGTGTTTTCGTGAATCGCTGTGGCCTCGTAAACCATCTGGCTGACGGGAAACAGCTTGCGTCGCAGCCAGACCGGAACTCTTCTTCGCCGCATGCCCGAATGGTTTCAATTTGTTTCCGACCTGTTCGAAAAGATCAATTTCCAACAAAAGATCATCGGGCATCCATTGATGATGGATGCGAGGCGATTCGACTGCCTGTTCCGGATGCATTCCAAACAGAATCATGTTCAACAAAACCTGAAGCGTGCTTGAAATAATTCGGGGGCCGCCTGAAGCGCCTGCTGAAAAAACCGCTTTCCCGTCTTTGAGTGCGATCGTGGGCGACATACTGGAAAGTGGTTTTTTGCCTGGTTCAATTTCATTTGCTTTACTCTGTAGCAAACCGAAAGCATTCGGCTTTCCTGAAATTGCAGCGAAATCATCCATTTCGTTATTCATCACGATACCATATTTTGGAATGACCACGTAACTACCAAACGTCAGGTTAATGGTTTCTGTGCAAGCAACAGCATTTCCCCTGGCATCCATCACAGAATAATGACTGGTTCCGCTATCCTGAGGAGGGATATAACGACCATACTCTTTCAATGATTTTGTTTTTTGCACATCAATGCGCGCAGCGAGCTGAGTTGCATATTTCTGATCCGTTAATCTCTGGACTGGTACCGGAACAAAATCCATATCTCCCAGATACTCTGCACGGTCTGCAAATGCGTGTTTCATAACTTCTGTCAATAAGTGGATCTGTTGGGGTGAATGATATTTCAGATTTGTAAAGGCAGGCTTCAATTGCTGTGTTTCTAACGCGTGAAGCATATTTAATGACTCGATGATGGCGATGCCTCCACTTGATGGGGGAGGCATCGTTAAAATTGTATAACCGTTGAATGTCGTAGTCAGGGGTTTGCGAATCACCGGTTGCGTTTCTATTAAATCCTTATGCGTCAGGATGCCACCATTTCGCTTTCCACAGACAGCAACCATAGCATCAGCGACTGGGCCTTCATAAAATCCAGAGTGTCCCTTTTCGGCAATTAATTCCAGCGCTTTCAATTGCGGGCTAAAAAATCGATCATGGTCCTTCCAGGGCTTGCCTTGATTCAGATACTCATCGATCAGAACCTTAAACTGTTCTGCATTCAAGGACCCTTTTTTAATTCGTGATAACATGGATTTCTGCACGGACCGCATATGATCATTGAGAGGAACTCCTCTTTTTGCCATCATAATTGCGGGCTGCATAACCGTCTGTAAGTCCAGCTTGCCATATTTTTCGACGGCATAACACAAACCGGCCACAGTGCCGGGAACCGCGACCGCTAATGGCCCCTGACGACTGGCGTATTTTCGCTGAGTATCGTTGCCTGGCAACTTTGCATACATTTCCGGAGTCGCAGCGGCAGGTGCACGTTCCCGATAATCAATGACGACGGACTTTTGCTGCTCTGCATCCCAGATCACCATAAAGCCTCCACCACCTAAACCGCAACTGGCGGGTCTGAGGACGGAAAGTGCGAACGATGTCGCTACGGCTGCATCCACAACATTCCCACCTGCTTTGAGGATCACTGTTCCAGCTGCACTGGCCAGGGGATGATCAGCGGCTACGACCCCATTTTGATAGACCTGTTTTTTCTGATCGAAGTGAGGATTTGCTGCATATCCCTTCCGAGGGCTTTCCAGAAGGGCAAAGATCAGCATCAGGCATAACATACTGTTTAGATATGATTTATGACTTAAATCGTTGAAATACATCTGTTTCCCTTTAAGCAGGTTTCGCGGTGGAAAAGTAATTGTCAGAATCAGTTCAGACAATCTGATTCTGCCACTCGAAGTCTGGTTTCTCACTGATTATACTATGCGACCTGACTTGATTGATTTCCAGATTGAATCTTGGAAAATCATTTAAAGAGAGCGTATCAGGGAAAGGGCTGTATTTCAAAAATTCTCTGAAAAAGCTCCTCATACCGGCCCTGTTCATGAAGCAAAGACTTACTTATTACAGAGTAACCGTTAAATCAATCGCTGTAAAATAATGACACTTAATCAACTCCCTTCTAATCAAGCCAATAAAACATGCCAACTGGTGACCCTTGGGTGTAAGGTGAACCAGTACGAAACTCAACTCGTGAAAGAAGCGCTGGAAAAGAATGGGTATCGTGAGGCTTCTGAAACCGAGACCGCAGATTTGTGTGTTGTTAATACCTGTACGGTTACTGCCACGGGTGATTCAAAGGGACGAAAGCTGATACGCCAGCTCTCTAAGAATAACCCGGGAACGAAAATTCTGGTGATGGGCTGTTATGCCACGCGAGACCCTAAAGCGGTCTCAGAATTACCCGACGTTTTTGAAGTCATTACCGACAAGCGAGAACTGCCTGACGTTCTGGAACGGCATGGAATCGTTGATATGCCAACCGGCATTTCCAAATTCGAAGGACGTAAGCGGGCTTATGTGAAAGTTCAGGATGGTTGCATTTTGAGATGTACTTACTGCATCATTCCGCAAGTACGTCCCGGACTACAAAGTCGCTCGCCTGAAGACATCGAAGAAGAAGTCCGACGACTGGTGGGCAACGGGTACAAGGAAATCGTTCTGACGGGTATCCATGTTGGTCATTATGGTGTCGATACCACACGTGGAAAATCGGGCAAGGCACCCTTTCGACTTTGGCATTTGTTTCGAAAATTGGATCAAATTCCCGGTGACTGGCGAATGCGGCTTTCCAGTGTAGAGACCGCGGAAATCAATCATGATTTTATTTCTGCAGCCGCCGACTGTGAACATCTTTGCCCTCAGTTCCATCCTTCACTTCAAAGTGGGTCAGATACCGTTTTGCGGCGAATGAAACGCCGGTATCATATCAGCCGTTTTCTGGAAAAATTGCAGATGATGCGCGAACGTCTGGATCACCCTTCGTTCACAACTGATGTTATTGTCGGATTCCCCGGCGAGACAGATGAAGAGTTTGAGCAAACGAAGCAGGCCTGTCGCGATGCGGCATTTATGAAAATTCATGTCTTCCCATTCAGCGCACGAAAAGGAACGCCCGCAGCGACGTATGAAAATCAAGTTTCCACTGAAGTTCGGCAGGAACGCTGCCAGCAGCTGGCTGATCTCGAACGGAATTTAGCACAGAATTTCTATCAAACATTAATTGACCGTGAGCTACAGGTTCTCATAGAACGCGAGACTGAAGATCATCCCGGATGGGTCCGCGGTACCGACCGCTGGTATGCACCTGTGATTTGTCGTGGTACTCAATCCGATCTGGGAAAATTAATAAAAGTGCGAGGCCTCAAGGATCACCGGGATTATATCGAAGCGGCTCGCATCACGACTTAAATAAATGGTTACCCGTTTCTGCATCATTTCTGAAACGTTTTTGAAAAGAGTATCGAAGAGTATCATAAAGAAGGAATTTGCGTGGCATTGTTAATTGCGATTGAAGGTATCGATGGTTCAGGCAAAGGAACTCAAGCGGGCAAACTGCATCAGAAATGTCAGGAGCAGGGGATCCGTTCCAGCTTGATTGGTTTTCCGCGATACGATGAGACATTGTTTGGAAAGTCCATAGGTGATTTTCTCAATGGAAGATTCGGGCAACTTGATGAAGTGAATCCCTTTCTGGCATCGCTGCTTTATGCCGGCGACCGTTTTGAATCGCGCGATCACATTTTTCAAATGATCGAGTCAAGTCAGGTTGTTATTTTCGATCGTTATATTCCTTCCAATATTGCACATCAAGGAGCAAAACTATCTGGTGATGAACGTGCTGAATTCATTCAATGGATCGAGCAAATCGAGTATGAGATTTACAGCATGCCTCGGCTGGACCTGACGATTCTTTTAGATTTACCTGCAGACTATGCTCAAAAACTTGTTGCAGAAAAACAGGCGCGCTCTTACACAGAAAAAGTAGCAGACCTGCAGGAAGCGGACCAATCCTACCTGTCTCACGTCCGAAAAGTATATCTGCATCTGGCTGAAACAAATCCGCATTGGCAAAAAATCGATAGTCTGCATGAGAATCAATTAAGGTCTATTGAAGCGATTGGAAATGAAATCTGGTCTCATGTCTCAGACTTACTCTAATCGATGGCTTTCAGCTGTTTGTTCAGAGCCCATATGAACAGAGGGCCTATCTCTATCAATCTTAATTAAAGATGAATACAAAATGTACTTGACCTTTTGAGGGAAAAGCCTGTCTAATATCAACGTTCTTTGATCTTTGATCTTTGAAGGGGAGACAGGAATTGTGAAGCGGGCTCCAAGTCAACTGACATTGCGGGAAATGTTCTCAGATACTGAAAGACTTACTTCAGAACTGATTGAGCACCTGGAATTGGGATTCATTCCTACTAATGATAAATTGATTAGTTTGGTACGTCGCGTTCCTGATGGAATTGAAAAACGACGTGTGGAAGATATCAGTGTACGAAATCAAGTTGCCGAGCTATTAAAAAGCGAAGATTTTTCACAAGAACTGTTCGAGAAACTGAACGACTATCTGGCAGCCATTGATCAATCTGTCAATCGAATCATTAATAGTGAATAATTTCGCTATTCACATAGTATAGAAGCTGGCGAGTTATGAAGCCGTTGGTTCGAGGGGTGCAAATTCTTCAACCAGTTTTTTCGCACTTAGCAGGCCATCAACGGCTGCCGACACAATGCCGCCGGCGTAACCAGCACCTTCTCCGACAGGATATAAACCACGAAACCCTGAAGTCTGATACGTTTCTCGTTCGCGGTCAATTCGAACAGGAGAACTGCCGCGCATTTCAGGACCGACTAAAACAGCGTCCTTTAAAAATGCACCATGCCATTTCTGATCCATAATCGGCAATCCGTTTTGAATTTGAGAAATCACAACCGGTGGCAATACCTGGCTCAAATTCGCTGGGGCGATGCCTCTTTGATACGTGCCTTGATAGCGAAACCCTGCATCTGTTTTTCGCTGATTCAGAAAATCGCCCGGAAGCTGAAGGGGAGACAGGTAATTTTTTTTCCCCAATTCAAAAGCAATTGATTCGTATTTTCTTTGAAGTTCCATTCCAGACAATGGATGATCGCTTCCGAATTCTTCCGGATAAATCGTCGTCATGATTCCACTATTCGCAAAGCCTGTATCGTGCCGGGAATTGCTCATTCCATTGGTACAAAACATATTTGGCTCTGAAATACTGGGCATTACAATCCCACCAGCACACATACAAAACGTATAGAGATCACGCTTTCCTTTCGTAATCATCGTGTAGTCAGCGGCCCCCAGAAGCGAGAGGTATTCTCCTCGGCCGTATTTGTGCTCATTTACCTGTTCCTGTGGCTGTTCAATTCTGAGTCCTAACTGAAATGCCTTGCGAAACATGGGAACTCCCAGATCGTATAACATTTGATAAGTATCGCGGGCGCTATGGCCAATTCCCAGTATCACTTGTGATGTTTTGCAATATCCCGATGATGTCATGATACCCTGTACTTGACCGTCGATGACATCGATTCCTTCCAGCCGACATTCAAACTGGAACTCTCCACCCATCGCGACAATCTTGCGACGAAGGTTGCGACAGATCATCGGAAGTTTATTACTACCCAGGTGAGGACGATGTTCAAAAAGAATGGAAGACCGGGCTCCACAATCAACAAACCGTTCCAAAACCCACTGCACATCAGGACCGCTTAGGCGACAGGTCAGTTTTCCATCACTGAAACAGCCAGCTCCACCTTCACCAAACAGATAGTTATTTTCGTTTTGAAATGCACCACCTTTATCGAAACGCCTGATTTCAGGTACACGCTCCTTCACAGGAAAACCACGCTCAATAATGAGTGGGCGATATCCTTTTAAAGCCAGAAAATAACCGGCTAATAATCCAGCAGGCCCCGAACCAACGATCACCGGTCGTTCATCCAGTGGTTGATTGCCACTGACAGGGTCTATAAAAAGGGCTTCTGAATAAGTTTGTACCGACAATTCTTCACGAAGATTTCTCAGAATCCCTGATTCATCCGGCACACTCACTTCTGCTGAATAGACAAAGCGTAAATCCCGACGCGATCGCGCATCCAGACTTTTTCTGATGATTCGATAGCTCTGAATCTCTTCCGGCTTGATTCCCAAATATTGCGCAATGTGAATTGCGAGTTCTTCTTCAGGAAGTTCGACGGGCAATCGAATATTGGTTACTTTAAGTGACATAGAGCCTCAACCGGAATCGAACAATCGCAGAAACAATACCCGCGATCATATCAAGCAACCCGTCATGTTATACCGCCAGGGTAACCGAATGCAATTTTTGTCACTTCTAAACAATGAGAAAAGCAGAAAAATTTTGGAATGCAGACTCCGAAATATTTGTTCAAGCTGCTTTTTTAAATGAAACGATCTCTTCAACCGTATTATCTGAAATGAGGTGTTTTAATTCTCGTTCCAGGTCTTCCATTTTTTCTTGTACTAATTCTGTGTAGTCATTTAGTTGATCTCGAGAGAGATTTTCCGGGACTGTTATGGGTTCTCCAACGAGATAAAAGACTTTGGAAAATGGTTTGGGAATCCAGATACTTGTCCAGCTTCCCTGGAATTTCCAATAACTGGTTGCTGAAAATGCTGTTGGAATCACTGATCGTCCGGAGTGCGACGCGAGAAAAACGATTCCCGATTTCATTTTATGATGCGGTCCGCGCGGACCGTCAGGAGTGATGACGACATGTTTCCCCTCCGCCAGTTTGATTAACTTTTTGATTGCACTGGCTCCACCTCGGCTGGTGGAGCCACGAATTGCCCCCATACCTGCGGCCTTCAGCATCGCCTCAATTGTGTCTGCATCTCGATGCTGGCTAATCAGAGCCACGCTGTTATGTTTTCTACCAGAAAATAATGGGGGGATAACAGAGTCATGCCAGACACTGTATAAATATCGGTCTGTACCTGTATCTGCAAAAGGGCAACGCTTGGTGCTGTCTCCAACATACTCCAGGCGTGTCGTCTTAAAGATCAAACGAATTAAGATGACAACACAAGAATTGAGAACGCCCAACAAAGCTCGACTCTTAATTTTCAACCGATTACTCCTGCGCGACATAGGCAATGAAACATCATAGAGGAGAGAATTGTAGTGATGTTTCAATCTATGCAAATCCCAATTTTCCTCGTTTAATTCAGCTTACGAGAAGTCGCTTTTCTCAACCGCCATTTTTCACAGACTACCTATTTTCAACTCAAATTCGAAAATGAGCCTAGAATTGAAGTACTTAATCAAGACTGATGTTTAGCAATTCCATCCGTCGGTACAGTTTGGCTCTGGTCAAACCAAGCAGTTTGGCTGCTTCTGTTCGATTATTTTTTGATCGTTCTAATGCGAGAAGGATTTGCTCTTTCTCGATCTGGTACAGCGTTTCCTCCAGAGGTTTGACAATTGAAGGCAAAGCAGGCCCCAGCAAACGCGCATCAATGCCAGTTCTCAGTCGTAACGGTAGTGATTCCTGAGTAATCAGCAGTTCAGACGTCGTTTGGAATGCTGCCTGAATGATTTTTTCCAGTTCATCCAAATTCGTGGGCCAAAAGTAATCCTGAAACAGTGAGAGAACACCGGGAGCAAACCCGCTAATCTGTTTATCCTGATACCGATTTTCATTTTCCAGAAAATGTTGTGCCAGTAATTCCAAGTCCTCCCTTCGTTCTCTCAAGGGAGGTACTTTGATCTGCATCGTTGTGATCAGGTAGAAAAATTCCGGAAGAATTGATTCTTGTTCTAAGAGATCTGTCAAAGAATAAGAGCTGGCTGTGATTAGTCGAATATTATCTTTGGCAGTAGCCGATTGATATTTTGATAAAATGATTTCCTGGATATCACGTGAAAGGGATTCAACGTGTGAAAGAAAGAGTACTCCCGGTTCGAGAGGCATAGGTTCGTCGAACTCTCTTTTCAAGATTTTTGATACCGTTTGTTTCAGTTCACGTGGCGGCAACCTGTCACAATCCAGGGGAATAAAAATTTTCCTTCTCTGCTCACTTTCAAAATGCAGGACTCTTGCCAGGTGTTCTTTTCCGGTACCGGGTTCTCCCCAGAAATGGACTGGTTGCGTCGAATTGACTACCAATTCTAATTGTCGTAAGACCCGCTGCATCTCATCATTGTGAGCTATGATGGTAGAAAATCGAAACCGGTTTCTTAATGAAAGGCGTAATGCCGCCAGTTCAGCATGCAATTGCTGAGGAGGGGATGCGACCGGTAAATTATGAGTTGCTTCGATGGGGTCAATGATTCCCCAAACCAATTTAGTCTGGCGATGTTCATCAAGTAACGGAGTATAACGAATTACACAGGGTAATGTTTTTCCGCTGTGTGTAAGTAAATAACGGGGTACCTCAGAATGGTTTCCCTTAAATACTTCTGGCGGAGGGCACAATAAATTACAAATCGATTCACACTCGTCCGCATCGGTATGCACTGCATAATCACAAGTCTGGCCTAGAATTTCGTCCGCCGGCCATTCCAGTAGTTTTTCGCAACCCTGATTAAAAAAAAGAACCGTTCGTGCTGCGTCAATCAAAAACAAAGGTGTATCGAGAGAACTCAAGCGGGTTTCGAGTCGGGTGCGACGTCCTGATCCTCTCTTCATACTTACTCGCACCTCCGCTTTTAGCTTAACCTGTCAGCTAGATCTCGTTTCGTTTCGAGACCAGTCTGATTTCAGAGCAAACAACTATCACTGACTTCTATCTTTGTACACGACCTGATCCACCACCAGACATCAACGACTCAATTTCTGAACGAGTTGAATAATTAAAATCTCCCTGAATACTATGCTTCAAACAACTGGCGGCTACCGCATAGCGTATGGCTGTCTCGAGTGAAGCAAGTTCGGGCGTATTCAATGCAAATATCAATGCTCCCGCAAATGAATCTCCGGCACCGACCCGATCTACAATGTTGCGAATTTGATAACTAGAGTAATTACCATCCGCATCACTTGGTGCAAAACATGTCTGATTCTGATCATACAACATGGCACCCCAGTTGTTATGACTGGCTGAAATACTTTCACGCAAGGTGATGGCGACTTGTTTTACATTGGGATATTGCTCGGTCATTTGTTTTGCAACGGAAATGTATCCTTGAATATTCAGATTTCCCGCTTCGACATCAGATTCGGGAGCTTTGATTCCCAGTGACAAATCTGCATCTTCTTCATTGGCAATCACAAGATCCACATAAGGCATGAGAGACTGCATCGTTTCTCTGGCTAAGTCGATCGGTTTGGAATTTTCTTTCCAGTTCCAAAGTTTTTTTCTAAAATTCAAATCGCAGGAGACAGTCACATTCCGCTGGCGTGCCTCATGAAGAGCCCTGCGAGTTAATTCGGCTGCCGATTCACTAATGGCAGGAGTGATTCCCGTAATATGAAACCAGGTCGCTCCCTGAAAGATCTGATCCCAGTCAAACAACTCAGTAGACGCCAGTGCAATAGAACTGAATTCGCGATCATAGGTCACCGTCCCTCCTCGTTGATTGGCTCCGGTTTCAACGAAGTAAATCCCAAATCGCCCTTGCTGGCTACGATAGATTAAGCTTGAATCCACTCCTGTTTTTCGCATTTCTTGAACAAGCGAATCCGTGATTGCATTATCCGGTGATGCCGTCACGAAAGCGGAATGACCTCCCTGACAGGCAATCGAAACGGCGACATTGAGCTCACCCCCTCCGAACGTCGATTCAAGATCCCCTGGAATAGATTGCCTCAATCTCAAATGATTTTGAGGAGCCAGCCTTAACATAACCTCACCCAAAGTGACAACTCTCACAGTACACCTTCATTTTTATACAGGAAAATCCGGACAAGAAACTTCATTTAGCTTAACCCGGTGTGACAAATCATTCCAGCATCTCGATTAAATCAATGAGATGCTATCGAGTCCAATAAAAATCGGTGGTCAAAAATGACGTACTCTTGCATCGCATATCACTTCAATTCAAACAAAATATAAAAGGCCACTTGATTCTTCATTTCTTTTTAATAAATTCATAAGGTGTGCCAAACAGTTGTCATACCCTTATTTTAGAATTTTCGACTGTGACCTGAGTTCTTTGATGTCCGATACTAAATGATACAGGTGGCGGCAGTTTCGTCTAGCCCGTTCAGGGACAGAGATGGAGATGGACGGGGTTGCCTGCATGGAACTGCCGCCCCTCTGTATTTTTTCACAATTGAGATCAGCTCTTCATTCGAATTGAAGAACAGATCATCAATAGAAAATTAGCTTTACAAACTGGAGGACTTTGCCTGCTATAATTGATTATTTGAATTAAAGCACCTTATTCGTTATGACTTTAGACCGTGCCAAACTACAATTCGGGTTACGGTTTTGATAATGTCCTATGAATTCGGAAAGAATTTAAATGCCCCAAAATGAATCAGATGTAATCTGCCCGGCCTGTGATAAAAAAATCACACCCAAATACGGGATTAATGAGGCCCGTCAGCTTACCTCATTAGAATTTCAATCGAAGCGACTTGGCTGTTCTGTAGATTGTCCTCACTGCGGCCATACTTTTATTTACAAAGTCTACACGGATGATAAAAAAGCTTCTTGATCTTGCCTCTAAAGCTTCACCATCATATTCAGATTGAATATTAAAGAGACAATCACGCAACAATAGCAAAAGACGGCCATTTTTTTCTGCTCTATAATACGATTGCGTGCAAGGGGTTTTGCAAAACTAATCTGTATCATCAGTTTTGCACAGACGAAGGCTACGATAGTGGAAGAAACCAACATCAAGACAGCTAACCCAAGGTATCCCCTATGTATGGTCGCAATCGCCGTCATTGAATGTTCCTGGTGAATCTCAAAAAGAGCCAGTGTTGTCTGCCACTTCAATCGAAAAGCAGACAGGCCCGGAAACCCCATCAGGGAGGCCAGCAATATAAGAGCGGCACTGCCTAATAATCGCTGATCGCCGATCAATCCTTGTAGCTGGTTCTGATACATGATCGCAGACTGATGACTGCTCAAGCTATCCAGCAGACAGGCTATTCCCATCACTGCCAGGAATGAAAGCAAGCATATCGGAGAGAATTCGTTCATCACATCCAGAATGGAAATCGAATCTCCTCCAAAGAAATCATGGCGCCATTTCCAACACGTGACAGAAAGCTGCGCAAAAAATACTCCAGTGATCTGCATGATTAATAATCTCAGTATGACTTTTAGCTCTTTCTCAATCAGCAAGAGCCCGGCAGTCGTAGCCAATATCACTAAAGCAATGAAAAATAAAATCTGTTCTATAAATGCGAAATCACTCACCGCAATGTTATTCACAAACAGAACTAAAAGTGCCGACCCTGCACAGACTGAAAGCAGAGTGAATAAAATCGACATCCAAAATGGCATCGCTTTCACTAGAACTCTGTAATTGAAATTGAGGGGAATCGCGCCCATTCGAAAAGCAATACCTGCCACGATCAGTACAATACCCAAGGCTGGAATCGAATGGCTCAATAATGAACTGTTTTCCTGGTTGAATTTACTTAGATAGTGCTGAATGGAATCCAGGTGAGTCGAGCCTGCAGAAGCCGCTAACAGAGCAACACCCGAAAAAAGAACCATCGTCAAAGGCAGAGACGATTTAAATAAAAGGAACGCCGTATCCAGTTTGGTTTTTACAGGATTCTGATAGACGGTCAGCCATAGAATCAGATACAGAGTCAGCTCAAAGCAGAATATCAATAAAAAGAGATCGTTGAACATTCGGGATAAAAACCATCTTTCAAGAACCATGTTCTCAAGCTATGTTTGAAACTGAACTGCGTCGCTTGCACTGTCAACAGGTTTATTCAATACATTCAGCGCTCCTGCTGTATGGAAAGCAAGACCTTTCCTTTTTTTCCTGTTTTTTCTGCCTCGGTGACAGCCTGCGATATCTGGTCCAGGGGAAATCGGGCTGCAATTTCTGAATGTAAAACCCCTTTTCGAATCAATTTTGTCAAAATCAAAACCAGTCTGATTTTTGCTGTTAATGATAATGCTTCCACCTGACGGGCCAACCAGAATCCTTCAATACTCCCGCCATTTCTGATCAATTCTCGCGCCAGAAAGTCAAGCGGTGCATTATCCAAAGATCCATAGAGAATTAATTTCGCTCTCTCACCCAGTAATTTAACGATGGAAGATGCCGTCTGTCCTCCGATGGGGTCAATGGCATATTGCGGACGAGTATTACCAAGAATTTTACGAATTTGATCTATCAGGATACGTTCATTGTCATGTTTCGCGTTAAACACTATCACATGTCTGGCACCCATTTTTTTTAAATGCTGAACCTGATCATGTCGACGGACGACATTCAACGTATGAAACCCATAGTAGTTCCCCAGACGTATGACCATTTTTCCGACAGCAGAAGCTGCTGCTGTCTGCAACAGCCATTGATTCTTCGGTATCCGCAATATATGTCTCACAAGAATATAAGCAGTCGCCGGATTCACAAAAAACGTCGCAGATTCATCCAGTGTCAGTTTTGATGAAACTGGTATCACGAACTGTTTGGATATTGCCACTTTTTCAGCCCAGTTGCCTGTATGGCGATTTAAGACAATCACCCGCCGTCCTTTCAGCAAGGCACCGCGCCAGCCACCTCCGCTCGACTCTACAATGCCCACTCCTTCAAATCCCGGAGTTGCCGGAAGGTCCGGTCTTTTTGCATAGTTTCCTCGAATGTTCAATAAATCAGAAGGATTAACGGGACTGGCCTGCATACGAACCAGAACTTCTCCTTGCCTGGCAACCGGTTCTTTAATCTCACAGAGCTTAAGAACTTCTGCCGGTTCTCCAAATTGCTCAAAGCGAATCGCACGCATGGATAGTTCTTTCACTTTCGGGGGTATCTTTGAGCAATGAGTTTAGCAGGTTGAAGACAGCGCAATCAAGCAGGCACATCAGACAAAGAAATCTTGTCTGAAACGAAAACAATCCTTGCTACCAGACAGGTAACAAGGATTGTTATATCATCTTCAAAATGGAATCGTATTCAGATTCATTAGCACTTAAAAACTAATTCTGCTTCTTAGTGCTGAAGTTCGAAACACCTGACGCCGTTCGTGTTGGGGCTGCAGACTTATTTTGTGCAGCTTGCTGTGGTGCAGGCGTTGTTGAACGTTTCCAGTTATCGGTTGACCAGTGAGGATAAAATTGAACAACGCTACTTCCCAAATCGCTGAGAATGGCATGAAACTTTTTCGTTGACATATCCTGATTGGGAATGACTCGCTGCAGGACAAATCGACGATTACTGGAAACGTAAGCGAAAAACTTGCCATTTCCCATGCGGTCGTTATCTGACAGCAAACGCAACATGGCTGTCCTTGGAACATCAGCGGCACTGCGGGGAAGTGGGTCGAGCCACGCCATGACCCAGACCCATTCACCGTTCTCACTCAGAACGGCAGACATGGAAAGTTCCCACTCTTCCTTGTTTTGATTGGCTTTGAACTGAAAGTCATAGCGTTTTTTCTTTTTGGTCGTTGTGAGACCCATTGCTTTCAACAGATTTCCTAATTGCTCTTCGGAAATTTGTCCCGTTTTTTTAGCGTCGGAATTAATGACGGGTTTTGTAGAGGCTGCTTGCTGAGCATGAACTCCTGCTCCCAGAATTGCCATTGCCGACAATACGAGCATAAAACAGCTGATAACGATCCATCCGCGAAATGTGATTTTCATTTTGAAGACACTCCTTTGTCACTTCGATTCTCTTGTACAAACATTTATCGACGACTTCCTGCTCTTAATCCTTTTATGAGCAGACTGCTGCCATGCTGAATGCAGCTCTGTCGTGAATCATTTCATCATAATTTCGGATTCATGGTATCAAGCGGCAGTTTTTGCCGAATTGAGTTAAGATAGCTCAAATAATCCTTTGAGGCAGATCTGCGACCATGTTTCAAACTGTTCTAACTCTTGTAACAGTTTTTCCGGTGAGTCAAACCCTGTCTCTATGATCGACTCTTCACGGGGTAGAACTTTGGGCAACTCTAGGTCAAAAACATGAACTATTCCCAAGTGGACCTTTCCAACCTCAGTTTCGTCGTCATTGATCAGCCCTACACAGTGTTCTGTATAGTTAGTTTCCATTGTAACTTCTTCATCGATTTCGCGTTGCATTCCTTCTCGATAGGTAGATCCTGCTTTTGCTTCATCTTCTGAAGAGATATGTCCGCCAATACCGATCGAACGTTTACTATGCAGTCGTTGCTCTCCCCCTTTGGAACCGCGAGTATAGTAGAAGATCTTGCCCTCATGTCGAAAAATACAATAGGGAATCAACTGCTTGAAGCTGGGGTCTTCTTCAACAGTATCACGGGGCCTGAAACTGATATAATTCGGATCAAACAAAGTTTTCAAATAAGGTTCAACCTGATCATTAAACCCTTGAAAATAACCTACTTCATGAAAAAGAAGCGTGGGAACGACCATTACGTGTTCCACTTGTTGTTCCGTATCTGACATGGCTGATCCTTCTCTATTCTGCTGACAGGTTAATTTTAAAGATGAAAACGAAGAGTTCTTAGACGTTGACCTCAAGCAATTCCTTTACTTTTTCACTGATATCGGGAGCCCGCATAAGCGTTTCTCCCACCAGGATTCCCCGCACTCCCGCACTTTGCAGACGAAGTACATCCTGTCGGTTTCTGATCCCACTTTCACTGATCAGCAAACAATCCGCAGGAATTTTCGCACTCAATTGAATTGAGTGATCGAGGGTTGTTACAAAAGTTTTCAGATTGCGATTATTAATTCCCAACATGGGGGGAGATAGTTTTAAGACGCGTTTCAGATTCTTCGGTTCATATATTTCTACTAAAGCCGACATCCCCAACTCAAGCGCGTAGGCATAGAGCTGTTCCAGTTCGCATTCATCCAGACATTCTGCGATCAGGAGCACACAATCTGCGCCGGTAATACGGGCTTCCAGAATCTGATAGCGATCAATAATAAAATCTTTTCTCAAAACCGGAATCGCGACAGCGTTGCGAACTTCTTTCAAGTAGTTCAAATGTCCTTGAAAATAATGTTCGTCAGTCAACACACTGATGCAGGCTGCTCCCGATGTTTCATAAATCTGTGCAATCTCTACCGGCTGGAAGTCTTCACGAATCAGCCCTGCGGAGGGGGAAGCCTTTTTGACTTCAGCGATCATGCCCACCGGACCATGAGTACTTAATGAGTTCACAAAATCTCGTACGGGAGGCGCGGCATGCAATTGCTCTGCCAACACCTCAAAAGGTCTCGCTTCTTTTGCCTTGCAGACTTCTGTCCGTTTAAGTGTGATTATTTCTTCGAGAATATTGTCCACAACGCTTATTACATACCTTATCTGAGGTTGAAAGACTCCATTTCCTTCTCATTAGCATAACTTCCAGAGACGCGAAGTACCACAGAGTCAGTAAAACCGATGTGAATTCGACTTGTAATTCTGGATTCTGGTTACGACGATGGTCTTTTTATCTTTCCGGCATCACCAAAACAGCCAAAATGGGAGCAGTTTAAATTGGATCTGGTTCTTTTAACCCTGGAACTCTCACTCCTGCTACTGGCAATTCTCAGTACGCGCTACTGGTTCAGGATCTTTAAAGCAAAAAGTGGGACGGCTGTTTTTCCCTTCCATGCCGATCGCTGTCCTATAGAAATGTCATTGCCTGTCATCCTGGTCATTCTTTGGATTTCCCTGCGCATGATGACGTCCCTGGAAAAACTCTGGATCCAGTGGCAGGAAATCACGGTCCTTACTAAACCCGTGTCACTGAATGATGTCATGGTTTCCTGTCTCACTTCGTTTTCTTTAGGCGTGATTTTAATTACCGGTCTGGTACTCTCAAACCCGAAATCTGTGCATCAATCAGGATTTCGCCTGAATGAGAAAATCGGCCAGCTTCGCGATGGCTTTGTTGGTTTTCTCCTGGCGCTGATCCCCGTCGTGATTCTCCTGTTTGTAACACGAGGTTTGCGATCAGAAGAGACAATACACCCCTTGTTTATCCTGTTAAAAGCACACCCCCAGTTTTCAACGGTCATCTGGATTTTTATTTCTGCTGTCGTCGTGGCTCCTCTCATTGAAGAGCTCGTCTATCGAGTCATTTTCCAAAGCTGGCTGGAAGAGGTTCTGCCTCCGTTCGCAGCCATCTTGACCAGCTCGCTGGTCTTCAGCTTTGTACATGGATTTCCTGATTGTATTCCGCTGTTTCCGTTAGCCTTCATTCTGGGAACACTTTTTTATTACCGGCGCAGTTACGCTTCGGTAGTATTCACGCACGCCCTGTTTAATGGAATTATGCTCGCGCTGGCCCTGTCAAATCAGCAGATTCCCGTCTGATCTCCCCCATCACTAACCGTGGCCATTCGATCACTTTTTTTGGGGTTCACCTGGATTCAAAAAAAGGCTATCCTTCCCGCCTCTCTCAACGACTCCTATCCCTTCGGAGACCTCCGAAATGTACCCCACTCTATTACGCCCAATGGCGTTGTTCTGTCTTTGCGCCTGTTTCTGCTTGTCCTGCCAGACGATGAAATCCAAAATGGATCTGATCTACACAGGCAAAGTAACGGGGGCGTTGTCTCAACAACTGGTAGAAACGTATTCTGATTCTCTCAAAGACCCCATCGCAGCTGAGCAGTCTGATGAATTTACAAAGTGGAAAATACTCTATGCCACGAATCGATTGCAGAAAACTCATTCCTCAGGAAAAATCGGTTACGCAAATGAATATGGCAATACTCTGGCTTACGGATCGGGACAGATCCGTATTTCGCGTAAAAATCGCAGTGATTTAAAAACCAAAGTCATACAAACGATCTGGCAGGGAGCACCAAGTCCGGAGGGGCAAGTCAAACTCAGCTCATTAATTCCTAAAGAAGAAACGCTATTTTTTGATGATTTAAACAGCCTGTTAGAACGTTCGCCTCAAAAAGATGTGCTGTTGTTCGTACATGGATTTAACGTCAACTTTCCAAGTGCCATCACCCGCGCTGCACAAATCGCCAACGAACTACCTTTCAATGGTGCGATCATTTCTTACAGTTGGCCATCACAGGGAGGTGTCGATAAATATCTCCTTGATGGACAGGTCGCGGACGCGAGCGTGGAACCGATGGCCCGTTTTTTAGAATCGTTAGTGAACTCAGTGCCGCAGGGAACAAAAATCAACATCATGGTTCACAGCATGGGCAATCGGGTAGTAATGCGAGCCATGAATCGCTTACCGGAACACTTTGCCGGTGCAAAGCCATTCCAAAACGTTATCTTGGCCGCCCCCGATGTGGGTGTTTCGGAATTTAAAGAACTGGCCCCGGCCATAATTGCGCAGTCGAATCGAGTGACTCTCTATTCTGGTTCAGGAGATGTCGCTCTGGTGGCATCAGAGGCAGTCAACCAGGAACGGAGGGCCGGCGATTCCCGCGAACCCCTCATTATGGAAGGCATCGAAACCATCGATGTTTCTGCCGTCGATACCAGTTTTATGAGTCATTCCTACTACGGCAGCAACCGCGCTGTATTAAGTGATCTTTTCTCATTGATCAAGCAGAATTCTGCCGCTGATGAGAGAAAATGGCTGCTGTCAAAAAATCATCAAGGCATGCATTACTGGGCTTTCGATAAAGAGCCACCTGAAATCAAAAAAGTGCGTTCTACGAGTCTGTGATTCTCGAATTGACAGGTCCGTCTGATTGAGTTACCGAGCATGAAAGCGGTATAATCATGCTCTTCTAGTTTCTTCCCGGATTTTAAGGTGAAGTGATGAAGAACCCAACGTCCCGCTTCTCGGATCGTGTTGATAATTACATCAAATACCGCCCCAGTTACCCTCCCCAGGTTCTGGAACATTTAAAATCCGTATGCGGATTGACAGCTGATTCCTTGATCGCAGATATCGGATCGGGAACCGGTATCCTATCCCGGATGTTCCTTGATAACCAAAACGACGTCTATGCCGTGGAGCCCAATGCCGAAATGCGAGGGGCGGCAGAAATTTTTTTTAAAGACATCCCCCACTTTCACAGTATAAATGCCACAGCGGAAGAGACGCATTTAACGGCTGATTCATTCGATTTCATTATTGCTGGCCAGGCCTTCCACTGGTTTGATCGCCGTTTGACTAAAACTGAATTTCAACGAATTCTCAAACCTCAAGGCTGGGTGGTTCTGATCTGGAATGAGAGAAAAATTGAGAGCACTCCCTTTCTGGTTGCTTATGAAGAAATGCTTCTCGAATTCGCCACTGATTATCAGGAAATCAACCATACGAATATTTCACCAGCTGAGTTTGCCGAGTTTTTCGATCCTCATCCGATTCGGAATTACAGTATTCCCAACAGCCAGACGTTTGATTTTCCTGCCTTGAAAGGACGACTCCTCTCATCCTCTTATAGTCCCCACCAAGAAGATCCGCGCTACGGGAAAATCATGAAACGCCTGCGCGAAATTTTTGATGTGAATGAATCGAAGGGGACAGTCGCATTCGAATACGATACGAATCTGTTTTATGGGCACCTCAAATAAGAGACTGTCGCCTTTCACACAAAAAAGCCATTCGACTCGTTTGCAGGGGCAGAATACGGCGCATAAAGAAAGCCCTTAAGAAGGCGGTGAATTGTAGACGGAAAAGTTTATTTTATGCACTTCACAGAAACTGATGAGCAGGCTGGGTCAGAACACGCAAATCAGGGGGACCTTCTGGATAATGTCCGTCCAAACCAAATTCCTTCTTAAGGGCCAGGCTGGGTCAGAAAGCTGATGACAATCAGTGGTTCCAGAAGAACCTACAAACTCCGTTTCCTGATTGCTTATCAACTTTCTAGAATGGATATACTGCATTAGGCGTGCCATATTGCCGAATACTTGGCCCAAATACAAAATATCTCTGAATTTGGTATCTGATTTCAATATTGTGCCTTTGCCTTTTCTGTCTTCCTCGTATTTTACCTGTGTTCTAAAGTCATTTGATCCCATTTCGACGCTTTAGCTTGAATTTTCGGCGCCGAAATGTTCTATTAAGAACCTGCTGACGACTCAGCGCCGAATTTTCGGCGCTGAGTAATCCGTTCGACACATGGAGAAACTTTTATCTTTTAATCAGTTTTTGTATCTGTTTGGAATGCCAACGATGAAAAATCAGGGGATCTTGAACCGAGTTGCCATCTTTAGCAGTGGCATCCTGGCAATCGTTTATAGTGTGATTGTCCTGGGATTTGTGACCACTAGTCCTGATCTCCGTCTGCGCGCGATGTTGGATAGTGTTGAAGCCGAACCCAGTCTCTCCCTTCCCGCAGGTATCGAAATTAAAGCCACTCCGGGAATTGTAAAAACGGGGCCGATCCCTGCCCCGAAATCGGGAGATATCCTGACGAAAATTGGTGAATTTCCTATTCGAACGTTTCTCGATTATTCGCAGACTCTCATTGTTCTGAGAAATATGGATCTCCCTCCTGGGGGACAATTGCAACCAAACTCGGACCCTGCTGAGCATGATGTCCCTTCGATGGTGGAAATTCAGAATAGTGGTCGGTTTATTAAAATCGAGTATTTGAGCGTCGATCCAGTTAGTAATACGAAATCACCCAAGTCCGCCTGGATTAAAATTCAATCGATTCCCTCCGGTAGTGTTGCGATCTCGCTGCTCTGGTTTTCGCTGGAACTTATCATTCTGGCCATCGCCGCATTTGCTTACTGGATGCGTCCTTTTGACCGTACAACACGAATTTTCTTTATGATGGGAACCATCACTCTCGTCGCTTTTATTGGTGGTTATAACTGGTGGATTATTGCTGGCTCTCTCGCTCTCAACATCCCCTTCGTAGTCGCAGCGGTGCTCATCCCTGCAATCACACTTCACTTTTTTATCACTTATCCGCGAGTGATTCCGTGGCTGGCACAATATCCTGTCGGATTGCTCCGCACTGTTTATTCAATCCCTGTCGCAACAACCCTCCTGATGCTTATATGTCTAACTTACTTGCGATGGACATCTCATATTGAAGTAGACGAGAAAGCATTAGCTCTGCTGGAATATCCGCAACTGGTATTTCAGGTTGTTTATGTCCTGCGCTGGGCAGTTTATGCATATATCAGCGTCGCCGGACTCTATTACCTCGCCACTCTGGCAGCACTCTTTTACGGCTATTTCAAAAGCCAGAATGCCTATGAACGAAACCAACTAAAATGGATTGCTCTCGCCGGGTTGATTTCCACCATCCCCGTGGGCTATTCACTTTATCTGGCAGAATTTGACCGTGCTCAGTTTGCTTTGGGTGGTGCTGGCATTCCGATGTTTCTAGCCAGCGTCTCTTTTATGGCCGCATTTGTCGTGGGAATCATCCGTTATCGACTCATGCTGATCGAACAGATTATCAGTCGGGGCATGTTGTTTTATGTGGTGAGTGCCGGTATTTCAATTGTGTACGCCACTGTGATTTCTCTCGGGTCACTTTTAGGAACACAATTAAACCGGGCGCCCAGTTCCACTCAGGCAGTGTCAGTATTTCTGGTGATGTTACTTGCTATCTCCCTTTTGTTATGGTCGCGTGATCGAATTCAACGTTTGATCGATCGGCGATTCTTCCGTCAGAAGTATCAACTCGATAAAGCATTAAAACGCATGAACCGCGCTGTAGGACGTTTGGGTGATCAACGTTCTATCGCGGACCGTATGCTGACATCTTGCCGTGAAGTGCTGCAGGTGATGAGTGCCGCCATTTATTTACTCAACCCAGACCGAAATCAGTTTGAATTACTGACCGGTTTTCAAATCGAAAATGCCCCTTCAACGGTCCCATGTGATCCCGAACTACTGGAGGTCCTGGAAGGTGAGTTGGCATTCCAACGCATCGCAACCGGACTTTTAAAAGAAGCTTCACCTGCACAGCACTTACTACGGCAACTGGGATTTGACTTTATTTACAACCTGGAACTGGATGGAGAGTTTGCCGGATTTGTTGCTCTGGGTCAGCGATCATCGGGTAGTCCCTATTCTGCTGAAGATCTTACTTTTTTGAATGCCATGGGTCAAATCACCAGCATTGCCCTGCATAGCACGAAAATTCATCAGGACCTCAGGCGTCTCAATGAAGAAATGAGAATCAAAGTCGAAAAGATTGATGACCAACGTCGTCTCGTCTCCATCTTGCAAGCGGAACTGATTAATTCACAGGATATTTCCGAGAGTGCGACTCCACACGAACTACAGCGGGGCCTGATCAAAGGTAACAGCCCGGCGATTCGCTCAGTCATGGAAACGGTCCGCAAGGTTGCAAACTCGGAATCGACTGTCTTTATTCGAGGCGAAAGTGGAACCGGAAAAGAGCTACTGGCCCAGGCCGTGCATGAAAACAGTGATAGACGAGAAAAGCCGCTGGTGCGTGTCAACTGTGCCGCCCTCTCTCCCGGTCTGCTGGAGAGCGAACTGTTCGGCCATAAGAAGGGCGCTTTTACTGGTGCACATGAAGATCGAATTGGTCGTTTTGAGATGGCCAATGGGGGCTCTTTGTTTCTCGATGAAATCGGTGATATTTCTCTCGATACCCAAGTCAAACTTCTGCGTGTATTACAGGAACGGGCATTCGAACGAGTCGGCGGATCGGAAACATTACACGTTGATGTCCGCCTGATTACAGCCACTCACCAGAACCTGGAAAAGCGAATTACCGACGGTCTGTTTCGAGAAGATTTATATTATCGCCTGAATGTCATCAGCATTACTCTGCCTCCATTACGCGAACGGCGTGAAGATATTTTTGAACTGGCGTTTTACTTTCTCAAGCGAACCGCACAGCGCCTTGGCAAACGCATTACTCATATCGACGCCGATGCGATCGAGGTTCTCGAACGTGCTCCCTGGCCTGGAAATATCAGGCAGTTGGAAAATGTGATCGAACGAGCTGTTGTTCTCACGGAAGAAGAAGCCATCACGCTCAAAGACCTGCCCGCTGATCTACTCGAAGGAAAAAAACGCCTGCCGACTCGTGTGATCGAAACCAAGTCGACGCCCGCCGAAACGATTCGTCGCCTCCCTTTATCCGATGTCGAAGTTATCAGTTTCCCCGGCAGTCAAAGCCAATTTGACAACCAACTTTCAGAGCCCGATCAGTTGAAAACGGCGCTCGCCGAATGTGGGGGCAATAAAGCACAGGCAGCCCGTATGCTGGGCATGCCTCGCAGTACGTATTACAGCAAGCTGAAAAAATATGGCATCGATTGATGTCTTCCCTTTTTTCTATCACTACACCTTCTCACTACATAAAATTTCATATCAAATATTCGTTTTCCAAAATACCCGCCTGAAGGAACCTCATCTGTGGCCTACTATAGTCAGTTTCATCATCGTCTGTTTCTCGCTCTGATTGTATTCCTGCCTCTATTTTTATCCAGCACCACGGATGCATCAGAACCCAGACAAAAGACTATTTTGATGCGTTCGGGCTGGCAAACTGTCAATATTGGCGACATCGGACACACGCCTGGTACACTTCGTTATCTGGAAACTTATTTGCCAGACGTCAGGGTGATTCTCTGGTTGCATAAGACAACCGATGAAATTACCGCCATGCTTCGTAAGCGATTTCCCAAAGTGCAAATAGTGCAAGGCAGACTCAATGCACGCGGCAAAGCCAATAATCCGGAATTTCAGAAGGCCTTCGATGAAGCAGATCTATTCCTCTACAACTCCGGTATGCACTTCAACCAGTTCTGGCCACCACCGATCTACATTATTGAAGCCTGCACTGTGACTAAAAAACCCTTCTGTCTCTACGGGCAATCTTTTGATGGGTTTGCTCCCGAAGACGAAGAGAAGATGAGCAAACTGCTTTCCCGAGCTGCTGCAATTTATACCCGCGACGTCGAATCGTTCTATTACCTGCGTAAAATCGGCGTCGCATCTCCCTCACTCGCCTTCGGTCCGGATGGCTGTTTTGGGACTGACGTTCGTGATGATGAAATATCCAGCGCCTGGCTCAAAAAACATGACCTGAAGCCAAAAGAATTTATCACTGTCACGCTTCGCAGCAACACACCCAAAATCGGCGCAAAAAAAAGTACGTCGATGAACCCGGCGAATCCCAGCAAAGAAGATCTTGCGCAGAATGAGCTCTGGACGAAAAAACTTCGTGCGGTGATCACGAGCTGGGTCCGCAAAACGAAAAAGAAAGTCCTGCTCGCGCCGGAAGTGAATAAAGAAATCCTCCATGCAAAAACAATGATTTTCGACAAACTCCCCGCAGACGTGAAGCCCTACGTCGTGAACCGCGATCCCTTCTGGAATGTCGACGAAGCTGCTTCGGTTTACGCCCAGGCAATCGCGGTTGTCTCAATGGAACCGCATTCCTGTATCCTTGCGTTAGCAGTTGGTACGCCCACCATGCATCTGGCCAGCCCGCGTCATGGACTCAAACGCTGGATGTTTCGCGATATAGGTCTCTCAGAGTGGTTATTCAACATCGACGTTGACCCCTCCTCGCAGTTCACACGCGCCCTCTTGAAAATCGACGCCAATCCTGATCTGGCAAAATCGAAAGTCAACCGCAGCATGCACACTGTTAACACGCGATCAAAAGAAATGATGGGCGAACTGAAAGAAATTTTGAACCAACAGTAAACACAACTTCTAAACGTTGGTCATTAAGTCACTCCATTCCGATCGCTAACGCGTTGACTGTAAATTTTTGAGAGCGGGTTGGCGGTAATTCCGTGCAGGACAATACTTAATACAACGGTCCAGGTCACGGCAGCAATCAGGGTTGCATTTTCCGGAAGATTTTTGTCGACTACGATCACGATAAAAACGATGCTGGCCAGTCCACGAGGGCCAAACCAGCCGATGAACAGTTTTGTATCAGTCTGCAGTTTCGTGCCGATGACACACAGAAATACGGGCAGCATGCGTACGACTGTCAAACTGAGTAATGCGTAAACGAGAACCTGCCACGAGAGGTGTTCCATCTGTGGGCCGACTGCCACGGCTCCAAATGTAAACCATGTAAGCAATGAGAGTGTATCGCCGGTCCCCTCTGCACTCTGCAAAACTTCTTTTTTGTGTTCGTGTGTCAGTCCGCCAAAAATCAATCCTCCCACAAACGACGCAATAAAACCGCTACCTCCCAGCCATTGTGCGGTGGCAAAACACATCAGTGCCAGTGCAATAATGGGAACCTGCATCCAGGTACCGGCCAACCATTTGCGTTGAAAACAGAACTTTAGTAATTGACTGCCAAAAATGGCAAAGATCACTCCCACAAGTGCGCCGATACCGATCGCTTTGAGTGGAAACTGAATAAGCATACTCAGTGTTCCATTGCCGCTTACGTGTTCTGTTGCCAGTGTCAGAAAGATCAATAATACAGGAACGCAGATACCATCGTTCAAGCCACTTTCCACATTGAGGGGTTCGCGAATCGAATCCGGAACAGCTTCGTTCGTCACAACCGCTTTCCCTAAAGCGGCGTCTGTCGGTGCCAGCATCGTGGCAAGTAGTGCAATCGCAAACAGACTCATCCCATCAAACAGCAGGTAACCTACACCGAATCCCAGCGCAATGGTCAGTGGCAGACCGATCAGCAGCAGGCGAATTGGTAACTGCTCCACGCGGCGGAGAACCCTCAGATTGGCATTGGCAGAATCGCTGAAGAGCACAACAGCCAGCGTCAGTTCCGCCAGCAATTTGATTCCCTCTTCTTGCACATTCATTTTAATAAGGTCTAACAATGTCGGCCCACAGATCAGTCCGCAGACAACATAAACCAGAGCACCATTAATGGGTGTACGTTCGAGCCGGGAGGCAACCAGACTGTAGAGAAAGGCAAACGCAGCGATGACCGCAAGAATCTGATATTCGGACATGAGGTTGTCTCATCAATGGAAATAAAAAGGGCTATGTCAGTAGAAGTGAGGCGCGGTCACATTGTAGCGAATCAATCTTTATCTCACAAAACTATTGTGAGGAAGTCGACAGAGATTGTGGCTCTGTACTTTTGTGATTCAGCTCGTAATGACGTTTTGCTGTTTCTGTGAGCGCGCGCGTGGCTATGGCAACCGAGAGACCCACAAAGAGTACTCCGACGATTCCGATGCAGACACTGACTATTTTCCCTATTACCGTTTCCGGAGTAATATCGCCATAACCGACAGATAACCCGGTAATGAGAGTAAAGTAAATCGCATTGCCAAAATTGACGTTCTCGTATTTCCAGATCAGTACACTGCCCAGGAGTAAAATCGAGAGCAGGGTCACAATGACTTCTTGTACATAACTTGTATAACGAATCCATGTTTTGAGGAATTCGTTAACAAGTGGCAGACGTTTTTTCAAGAATCGGTTTAACATGAGTCTTGTCTCACTAATCGGGATGTTACGAATGTGTATAGAAAAAAATAGTCTGTCGGATCAGGGTGCGGGCATTATTTCGGCAGCGGGAAACGGCGGTAGAGGAAGTACTTCCTGTCCCGCATCCATCCTGAGTTCACTCTGTGGTACGAAGTTCTGCTCACGGATTTCCCAGCCTCCACCTAATGCTTTGTATAAGTTAATCAGGCTGGTTATGACATCGCCTTGTGCTGATGCATACTCATCCTGTCTTGCCGTCAGTTGACCTTGCAGTAAGAAGACGCCAGTAAAACTGATGTCACCTTCATTAAAAGAAATCGTCAGGAGCCTCAGGGCTTCCGCGGTTTCCTCGGTTGCCGACTTCAACGATTTCACACGTTCCTGGTTTTTCAGATAAGCAACCAGCGCATCCTCGACTTCCTGATTGGCAGTCAACACTGTGTTTTGATAGCCGGCAATCAGCTCCTCCAGCCCAAAGCCCTGAAGCTCTACGTTGTTAATAATTCGTCCGTAATTCAGCAAATTCCAACGAAAAGCAGGGCTGAGGGAACCAGCAGAACTCGCTGAAGAAAACAAATCTGAAAACCGCTCGCTTTCGAGGGCGATCTCACCATTGATCGAAAAGTGTGGATAGAGATCGGAAATCGCGATTCCAATCTGCTCACTTTGAGAAGCAATCGCCCTTTCGGAGGCACGGATATCTGGGCGTCGACGAAGAAGATCGAGGGGAATTCCGACAGCGATACTCGATGGCGGTGCAGGTATGTCTGCTTTCCCCAAAAATTCTGTGAGATTCTGTGTTTCCACGCCGAGCAAGGTACACAATTGATTGCTCGCCTGTCGCATACCGATCTGCAGCGAAGGAATCCCGGCACGCGTGGTTTCCAAGCTGGATTTCGACATGTGCACGCTCGCGAATCCGGTCTTTCCGGCGTCTGCTTTCTCTTGCGTCAGCCTTAAGGATTGCTCCTGAATTTCGACATTCTTTTGTGCATACTCCAGACGCAGTTCGAACGTACGATACTCGACATAGGCTGTGGCAACTTCGGCTATCAGAGAGATCAGGATGGCGTCGTAGTCATCAACAGAAGCCTCCAGATCGGCGTCCGCTGATTCAATCGAACGACGAAACCGTCCCCATACATCCAGTTCCCAAGAGAGGTTGAATCCGTTCGACCACTGGTCGAATGATCGCAGTGGTGCAGGCAGCGCCACGCTGCGACTTTCCAGTATTCGATCAAACTCGCCAAAACCCTGTTGTGTCTGTGGAAAGAGATTTCCTGCAGTAATGTCACGTCGCGCCCGCGCCTGCAACACGCGCCAGCCTGCTTCGCGGAGTGAAAGGTTCTGTTCATTAGCTGATTGAATCAATTGATTCAGGATGGGATCATTGAGGGAGGCCCACCACTCAGGGTGAGCGGGGGGAGAGGGAAGCAGACCGGAGGTATCAGCGTCGATCCAGTTTTCTGCGATAATTACCACCGGTGGTTCCTCGTAATTCGGCCCCACCTTAAATCCATTATGGACCCACTGTTCAAGACCACAGCCGCTTACCAGCAATGAAAGCGAGCATACCAACGCAAAACTCCGCGCGCAGAATCCTTGTGTGCATGGTAGACACCATCTTATGTTCAATTGTAGAAAGGGTTTATTCATGATGAGGCGATATTGACGTTGATGCGATGGCCTCGCTAACTCATCGCATTTTAAGAATTTGGCACCATCGTTATAATCGGCAAAGTTTGCCAACTCAGTGCAGCTTTAATTGCAAAGTAAGGCATTTCTTTGCCTGCTGAGGGACCTCGATTAGTAAGATAAATCTTGTTAGAATGCTTGAAATAGCACTTCCTATCTTTCCTATATTCTACATAAGCCAGTTACGATGTTATTTGGCCGGTTTCCATCAGAAGTCTCTTTCGAGTGGATTTATTTCCCGCCGTTTTTCTTCACGGTGTTGCTGGGATATCTTTGTGCCTTTGGGTTGACGAGGCTGCTGAATGTGACGGGGCTCAGCAGATACTTTTGGAATACGGGGCTGGCATTTGTGGCACTGTGGGTTCTTTCCACATCATTGATCGGGCTCTATTTCATTCCCCCCTAACGAATCTGAACAGGCGATTGATACCGGTACCACTCGAGGAACGAGAAGAGATTGAACTGATTGAAAACAGAGGAAACGATGATGTCTCTGCGTGACATTGCTAAAAAAATTGCTCCGAAGCTGGTAACGCTGGCTGTTGTCGCGGCCTCAGCAATTGCTGCATACACACTTTACGTTCGTTATACAGATCGTCCGTGGACGCGCGACGCACAGGTGAGTGCGAATGTGGTTCAGATTGCACCACGCGTGAGTGGTTATCTTGTGCGGGTGGCAGTCAAAGACAATCAATTTGTGAAAAAAGGGGACCTGTTGTTCCAGATTGATCCTACTTCGTATCAACTGACTTTAGATCAGGCGCTGGTTACCCTGGATCAGGCGCGCGAGAACGTAGGGGCACTCGAAGCCGACGTTCGCGCAGCCCAGGCCACAGTCAAACAACAACAGGCGGCTCTGAATTCGGCTCAAAGCCAGATTGACGAAGCATTGGCCGGTGTCAAATCAGCCGATGCTGCCATCAAAGAGTCAGAATCCGGAGTGCTCTCAGCGAACGCATTAATTGCACAAAATAAAGCGCAGCTTGATGAAGCGGGCCGCGAGTCAGCACGTGCCGCGCGCCTTGCAAAAAGTAAAGCGGGGTCGGTAGAAACTGCTGAATCAAAAGCGGCAGCGGTCAAAGTTTCTCAAGCCCGGGTCGATAGCGCCAACGCAGGACTCCAGCAGGCACAAGCCGCGCTGAGCAAATCAAAATCAGCTCAAAAGGAAGCTCAAGCAAAAGTAGATGCTGCTCGCAGTGGTCTGGTGGAAGCAGAAGCGGCTGTCGCCACTGCGGTCGCCAATAAGGATCAGGCCAGGGCCCAACTAGGCCAACCCGGTAATGCGAATGTCAACGTGCGCAGCGCTCAAGTCCAGATTGAACAAGCCAAACTCCAACTGAAATGGACTTCGATCTACGCTCCTTCCGACGGCTATATTACCAACATGAGCCTGCTGGAAGACACGTTTGTTTCAGCAGGAACGCCATTTGCGCTGTTTGTTGATTCCTCTACTTTTCATGTGGACGCGTATTTCGAAGAAACCAAACTCAAACACATCAAGCCAGGTGACCCGGCAGTCATTACTTTGATGGGTTATCACGATCAACAGTTAGAGGGTGAAGTGGAAAGTCTCGGCTATGCGATTAATCCACCTAACCTTGCAGAAACGGAGGGCCCGAGTAATCTGGTTCCCACGATTCAGCCTTCTTTTGATTGGATCCGGTTAGCACAACGAGTCCCGGTTCGAATCCGGTTTAAGAAAATCCCCGACGATCTGCATCTTGTTTCCGGCACGACGGCTTCCGTCTCGATTCGAAAGTGAATCCATGTCAAACGCCGGTACAATCAGCCCCAGTCAGAACATGTTAAACCTGCAGCAGGCATTCAAGCTGGCGCTGAGCATGGCGCTGCTCTACTGGCTTGCGCTGTGGATGAATTGGGACATGCCCAAGTATGGTGGTCTGGCGATTGCGTTAATCAGTCTGGATACCACTGGTGCGTCACTGCTGAAGGGCATCTTGCGAATGGTCGGCACGACTGTCGGCCTTGCGGTCGGGTTGTTGGGTCTGGCTCTGTTTGCACAGAATGAATGGCTGACGCTGCTCTACCACAGTAGTTATCTGATTTTCATCGGTTATTTTCTTCAAACGAGTCGTTACCCTTATGCCTGGTATGTAGCCGGATTCTTGCCGACACTGGTTTGGGCCACCACCTATGGAAATGTGGACAATGCTTTTCACTATGCCATTTTTCGCTATCTGGAAACGTCTGCGGGTATCATTATTTTCACGCTGGTCAGCATGATTTTCTGGTCTAAAACAGCGGGAGACAAACTAAACGGTCAAGGCAACGAGCTGTGGAGCGGTTTCCAGAATTTGTTCGGCATGTATCGCCGACAACTGAATGACGGATCATTATCACCAGAGGCTTCTGCTTTGCGTGCAAAGCTTGCTGGTTCTATGTCACTTTTGCGGTCGACACTTCAAGCCGCATATACAGACACGCCGTCCGTGCATCACCAGAAGCCTGATTGGGAATCGTTAAGATTAAACACCCGCGCGATGAGCGATGCGCTGGAGCTATGGCGTCAGAGTATCGATGACTGCCGGCGCCTGGACCTGGACCATTTGCTGACCCTGTCTCGATCTGCATTGGAGAAAATAGATCAGCGACTCTCGCGCATCAATGATTTGTGGCAACTTCGATCAAGGGGAGAAAAAGCAAAGCCACTGAAGTCTGACGCCGCTTTACTGGAAACAGAGTCGCTGGACATGAACGGCGATTGGATGTCTGATCTTTCTCACCTGGACCGTGCAGCCCTGTTGAGCTTCATACAACAGCTGAATCTGCTCGACCTTACCAGTCGTGAGCTGTTACATACCGTTCAAGCACTCTCCGGTTTACCTTCCCTCAAGGGCTTCCAGTCACATGCTTTGCCCGCAGACCTTTATCGGCCTGCGCGCTGGGATCCGGAACGATTTGTGAAAGGGTTATTACCTGCCGTCTGTTTTGTCGTTGCATTTTTCTTCTGGATATATTTCGATCCTCCCACCGGTCCCAGTGTACCCAACATGGCGGTAACCTTTGGACTGATGGTCCTGTTAACGCCCATCAATGTTATTTCCCTGATTCTGCCCGTACTGCTAGCCATGTGGTGCTTCGTTGCGCCCGTTTATTTTCTGATCATGCCACGATTGAGTACGGGCACTGAACTGCTGATTTGCATCTTCAGTTTTACGTTTTCCGCCTGTTACTTTTTAACTGGCCGAATGGCAGCGCTCAGATCATTCGTGCTGATATTATTTGTCATGATGACAGGCATCAGCAACGACCAGAGCTATTCCTTCACAGGATTGGTCGATGGTGCTCTCATGTTGCTACTGGCATTGGGAATCATTGCCATCGTGCAAACGTTGTTTAATCCTCTGCGTCCAGAACAAATAGTGCTGAAAACAGTTCGTCAGTTCTGTGTCGGCTGCACGCGCGTCATCAATGAGTTTCCACTGGTGGAACCAGGTAAGCAAACCAGAAAACGACGACTTCGAAAACGCATGTTTGAATCGCTGATCCAGCCCGCACCCGGAAAAATTCAAGCAGCACAGAAACACCTGAACTACAAATTGTTTCCCGATAACTCCCCTGCGAAAGTACAAACTTTGATCGACGCGTTACAAAATATTTCCTATCGATTGCAGTCTCTGGAAATTGCCCAGCACCGGCTGACTCGACATTCCGGTAGATTGCCGGACTCTTATGAGCCCCTTAGCAGTCAGATACAGAAGTTTCTGCGAGGCGTGTTTGAAAGCTGGGAGCACTTCGAATCGAGCGGCGAACTGTCGCACCGGCAAAACGAATTGGCAGATGAACTTGAAGAGCAATTCGACAAACTGATTCTTGATTCAGAGCAAATTTTATCGAACGAGCAGATCCAGACAGACCTCTATACAACCATTGGCAGCCTGCGATCACTCATCGAAGCGATGGAAAACACCCAAGCCATCATCAACCAGATCAACTGGCGTCAATGGGCCATCGTGCGCTTTTGAAAAGAGAGCCTTTGTCCCTGAACTGTTTAGAGACCATGCTTACTCTGTTCGAGTGTCCGTTCCAGCAACAGATCGTAAACCGGTCTGCTGCCGAGTGACTGGGCGACGATGCTGGCGGTCATACAAGTGACGATCATCGCTGGTAGCAATTCGAAGCTGGCCGTCATTTCTGCTACCAGCACGATGCCCGTCAGCGGTGCGCGTACTGTCGCCGCAAATAATGCCCCCATCGCGGCGATCGCAAAACTGCCGGCATGCACATTCACGTGAGGAAACATTTCTTGAGCGACATTGCCGAAACTCATACCGATGATCGCACCCAGTGCCAGCATCGGTGCAAAGATACCGCCGGGAACACCCATCGAATAGCTTAATAATGTCATGATCCACCGCACAACAAACAGCGCCAGCAGAACACTCAACACGGGAGATTTCGAGAACAGCTCCGTGGCCAAACTCTCACCACCGCCAACAAAATCGGGTGCCACCATCATCAGCGCACCCACAACAGCGCCGACTGAGCAAGCGACGATCAGCATCGAACGTTGACTCAAACGATCAGAGATGTGCAGGCACCTCAGTAACCCGGAATTGAATCCGGCACCCAAAAAACCGATTAAAACTCCTAGCACCAGATTAAACGGTAAGAAGTAAAGAATTTCTTCCGGCGGTGGTAAGTTCGGCAGCCAGGCCTGCAGTTGGACCGGCAATTGTGGCATCGACCCAAAGACCTGGTCGCTCACGATATTCGCAGTGACACTCGCAATAATCACCGCGTGCAAAGAAGCAAAGCTATATTTGAAACGGTGACGCATTTCTTCAACCATGAAGATAATTGCACCTAATGGCGCGCTAAACGCAACACTGAGTCCCGCAGTCGCGCCTGCGGCGAGCAGCGTGTTCATTATCTCGGTACTGGCCTTCGTTCTCTCACCGACGATCTTTCCGATGCAGCCGCCTAAGTGAATCGTTGGACCTTCTCGACCCAACACGAGACCCGCACCCATCGACAGCACGCCGCCAATAAACTTGACCGGGAACACGTATCGCCAACGAACGGGCCTGAGCCCGCCCATCGCACCTTCAATTTCCTGGATACCACTTCCTGCAGCTTCCGGCGCAAAGCGACGCACCAGCAAAACAGAGGCGCCGACCATCACTGACCCCAACAGCGCAGCGATCAAAATGATCAATGTCCTATTACCGGAAAACAGCACGGGGATTCCCGAATAAAGATCAAAGGCTACATTCACACAATAATGAAATGCAGACCCCATCACACCCACGCCGAGACCAATCACCAGTGCCAGAAAATAGATCCACAGATCCTTCCGCAAATCGAATCTCTGACTTTGCTCGTCTTCTTCCATACCAGTATCCATCTTCAGAGATCGATTATTCTATGTACATCCTGATGCACGGTTTAGGGATGATAAAAATGACAGGCAGGCATGATACCTTTTATTGCATCCCTTTAATATATCCATTCTATGGGAATTCCACGTCCGACGACGATATAACCCACCGCCAGCGCGTAGCAAACGGAGGTACCGACGATAATTCCCCAGAGAGGATGTTTTAATAAGGTGCCGACAACCGCAATCAATAAACCGGTGATAATCCCCAGTCTGAACGCCTCGCGTATGGAGTCGAATGAGAGATGAAGATTCTGCGCGCTGAAATAGAGATGGCACATCGCAATGACGAATATACTGACGAAGCACAGTACAAAAGGCATTGCGAATCTCACCGTTAGTTGTTTTGTCATATGATCCCAGCCCTCCTGTGTGCGTCAGTAGCCTATGGCGAGAAAGCAAGTCAGGCAGAATAGACGGCGGCAAGCTGAAATTGTTTGACCATCAATCATCCCGGCATGTTGATATTTATTGTGAACCGAAACTCGGTCAATACTCAAATCAACTCTTTAATCGGCTGGGCCTGATCGACCAAATACATGGGACGTCCGGAAAGGTCGTCAACCGTTGCGGTATTCACGTCGATTCCCAGATTGTGATACAGCGTGGCAAAAACCTCGTCGTAACCGACCGGACGATCCTTGACATGTTCGGCGAAACGGTTCGTTGAACCAATGACCTGCCCGGTGCGCATTCCGCCCCCAGCCAGCATGGCACAAGAAACCTTTGGCCAATGATCGCGACCGACGGCTGGACTGATCCGTGGCGTTCGGCCGAACTCTCCCCACACAACCACGGAAACGTCTTTGTCCATCCCGCGGTTTTCCAAGTCTTCCATCAGTGCGGTTAACCCTTGGTCGAGCATCGGAAAATGTTCTTCTTCATGCTCGAAGATGGTACCGTGCGGCTTGCCATGCCAATCCCAACGACCGTAAGCCAACGTCACGCAACGTACGCCGACTTCGACCAGACGTCGCGCCATGAGAAAATAATCGTTCAACAAAGGCCCTGCGTCACCATAACCAGCGGGCTTGGTCGAACCGCGGCCATAACGATCGCGCAATTTCGGATCTTCTTTTGACAAGTCCAAAGCCTGTGCCAACTTGCTCGACGTCAGAATGCCAAACGCTTGTTTGGTGTAAGCGTCGATTCCCTGCATATCCTCGACCACTTCGGCACGTCGCCGCATATTATCGAGCGAAGCCAACAGCGCTTTGCGATCATCCAATCTCTCTGCGTTGACCCCGTTGAGGATCATGTCTGCTTTTCCTTCCGCGCTCGGCTTGAAAGCGGAATGAGCCATTCCCAGAAAACCAGGCTGCCCCGGGTCCGCCCAGGGAGCATTACGCATTCTTGGTGACAAACCGATAAAGGGAGGCACCACCGGGTTGGTCGATTCGTACAGCTTAGACAATGTCGACCCGAGTGAAGGCCAACCCCCTTGCGGCTGCTGACGGAACAATCTGCCTGTCATGCATTGGAATGAAGCATGTCGATTATCGGAACCAGCCATCGAACGAATAAACGCAAACTTGTCGGCCACCTTCGCCAGCTGCGGCATCAATTCGCAAATTTCGATACCGGGAACATTGGTTGCGATCGGCTCGCGCGGGCCACGAATTTCGGCGGGTGCTTCGGGTTTGAGATCAAACCAGTCCTGGTGCGGCGGACCACCCGATAGAAAAATCATGATGACCGACTTTTGAGAGTCTTTTTTGCCGGAGAGATCCTGCGCCTGCAGAATTTGTGGTAACGACAGACCGCCCATGGCCAGAGAACCGATCCGCAAAAAATTACGGCGGGAAACCCCGTCGCAGAAGCGGTGTTTTTTGCCACTCTCAATGGTCAACATAAGGCAAGCCTCCCGGAGGCACATCGTTCCAAGAAAATGTGATCTCAACTTCGCTCAGTTCAAACTGTCATGATAAAGGGGGTTATCGGAAAGATCAACACCCTTTGATGAGTGAATTGCGAAGGCAATGGTTCCATTGGGGGAGGAACAGCTCCGCATGTGGCAAAAGAAAATCGGCTTATTTGCCTTTAGTAAAAGGACTTGCGGCGATCATCCCCGAACCATTTTGCTGTGAGTACTTATCCCTTGCGCAGTTCACCGAAGGCACGTTCCATCGCGTGTTGCAGCATCAATCCATCATTGGCATAGACGACCAGCCGGGCCCCTTGCCGAATCGTACGCAGCGCCTGCTTGGTGGTACCGAACCAGCAGCCCGCAGCGACATGCTGCTTGTTCGCGGTATCGATCACTTTTTGAATCGCCGCGATTAACTCCGGGCTGTCATATTCACGAGGGATACCCATGTTGGTCGTCAAATCGCCGGGCCCGACGAAGACGGCATGTACGCCGGGAATCGAACAGATCTTTTCCAGATTCTCAATGCCTGGCACTGATTCGATCATCGGAATGAACAGCGTGTTTTCATTTCGTTTTTCAATGTAGTCTTCGGTCTTTTGATTCGCCCATTTGCCGGTCTCCAATACACGATCCAGCACAATGCCTTTCAGTGGTCGATAGACGGCGGCTGCCGCCAGTTGTTTTGCCTGTTCGTATTCCTCCACATAAGGCACCACCACCCCGTCGAAGGTATCACACACCCGCGCCACATCCGCGGGATCGCGACTGTGAGTGCGCGCTAAACAGGCGATGCCCTTCGAAGCCAGTGCGTACTTCAACGGCAGAAACTCCGCCAGATCAAGGGTCGTATGTTCGGGAGTGACGATCACAAAATCGAGCGAGTTATCAGGAATCGACTCCACCATCGCCGGTACCACCGCATGCTGGAACAACGAACCATAAACGGTTTCGCCTTTGATGAGTTTATCTTTCAATTGTTTAGCCAGCATAACCGCCTCGCGATGTTAGTGGGAATAAAGAAGGAATCTCAAAAGCCAATAACTTCCATCATGCCGACACCCGACAAAGAAGTAAAGAAAACGGGCCGATTATGAGGGTACATAAGTTCGAAACACTTTGTGATCTTTTTCTTCAATCCAAAGATCAAGTAGACTTTTCAACTCAATATCATCTAAAGGCCTTGTTATTCCTGCCTGACGATAGTTGATTCTCCATCTGCCATTGACCTCAGTCAGGTAAATACTAGACTCCCAACCTTGAATACCAATACTCGATTCGACAGGTAACCGGCCGACTAAAACGCGGATTATTTCTGATTCTTGAGAGGCATCAAGCTTTCTCAAAAAGACATCGGCACCTCTTGCCTTTAGATATTCAATAACCTCAGATTGATTCATTCATTTCACGCAAATTCAAACATGCATTAATTAGAAAACGAATTCGAACGCGCTGATGTCTCAAGTGTCGAAAGTAACTTACTGACTGTGACGCTCCAATTTAAGCGACAGTTCTTGATAAGCGTCTCTAGCATCCTTAATATTGGTTCCTCTATTCAAGTTACGGAAGATTTTAATCGCCTCGACTTCATTTTTTTCTTGAACGGACTGTAGGAGATCCATAGATATCTGGTGCCCAGATTCGAGTCCAATATTTGGTAGCTCTGGTGACCAATGCCCCCAGTCAAGTGCTTTGCCATAACACCCCCACAGTTTAGCGTCTTCATGACAGCGAAACCCAAAATTCGCATGGTACTCCAAGAACCGACACCTTACACATTTCGCAGGTACATACACCTTACTTCTAATAAAATCATCTTCGACAAGAACGGGCTTGCAGTCACCGGATTCTCGACATGCACCATAGTCCAAAGATAAGTAGCCCTGAACTTGCTCCATGGCTCGCGTGCATTCACCTTCAAACAGGTTAGAGCATTCATAGCACTTGCGCGGTATGTGTTTTGTAGATCCACCATGATTGAATTCGACTGGCTCTAACGATCCTGTAACTTCACATTTTGGAAATGCTTTGCGATACATTGACCTACTAACCATATTAATGATTCACGAAAATCAAACTTTCACCGACATTCTTCTCAGAGCAATTTTAACAAAAACGAACTCATTAAACACAGAATAAATTACGAAGATGCGAGAATGTCCTAGTTCGCAACCTTATAAAGGCTACTTGTGACTGGAGAATTTTCCTTTCTTCGAATGTTGAACAGCCATGCTTAAGGCAGGAAACCCTGTTTTCTTAAAAATGTTTCGGCTTCGCTTGTGCTGGGCCCCATGAATGCGGGCTGCATCATGAAGCTGTGGCCGGCTCCTTTGAATATTTTCAGCTCGAATTTTTGGCCTTGTGCTTTCGCCTTAGTCACGAAGGCCCTCTGGTGTTTGTAAAGATGGTCTCGATCACCGAACATGATCAACGTGGGCGGCAGTGGTTCTTTCGTCAATATTCGAGATGCCGACATCTTCAGTGCATCCCGGGCCGGATGCAGCAATTGCCAGTCTCGTTGATTAAACAATTTGAGGATCTCCTGAAAGTTTTTAGTTTCAGAGGCATCGATGTTCTGCTCTTTCCCTAATTTTGCTGCACGTTGAATCAGATTTGCTCGATGATCGACGGGCATCGCGTACTCGTCCGTTTTGTTTTTGATGAACTTCAATAAATAAGGCAGAAACGCGGGAGCCCTGGCTTTCGTCTCATTTAAAAAAACCTCCATTTTGACAAACCAGATATCGATCCCGTCAAAGGCAGGACAATACAACACCAGGGCATTGGGACGCGGAGAAACCCTATGGTCGTCATTCCGGTCTTCAAAAGAAGTATTGATGGCAGCCTGCAGCGCCAGGTCTCCGCCACCGGATGTTCCCGTCGCCACAATGCGTTTTGGATCAACGCCAAGTTGAGCCGCATTATTTCTTATATAGCGGATCACACTTTTGGTGTCTTCCACCTGCTCCCGCGGCTTGGGCAACTGGTTGATCTCTTTCAAACTCAAACCAGGAAGTTTTCCCGAATTGACGCCCGCAAGTTGCGGTTTTATGATGACCATACCCAACTTCCGGAAATGCTCGCGCTGTTCCGGAATTCGACATCGAAAAATGACCAGAGCCGACCGCTTGTCTGATGCTTTCCAATTGTCTGGATAATACACTGTGAGTGAGCGCCTGGGCTGCTGTTTGTAGACTATCGATGCCGTCTTGACCAATGCAGGCTGCGCGTTTTGTTTGACCTCATCAAAAGCGAAACCAGCAGAAATACCCGGGCCGGTAATGGCAAGTAAAAACAAACAACGAATGAAAGGGCAGAGACGGACCATCTCACGTTCCTTAAAGGGGACTCTGTTTCTCTTAAAACATTACAACCAGTACTGAAGCGCTGACAGAAATCGTTTTCATTCTGTCTGACGCACCAGATCTTCGCAAGGGAGCGAACCATGCTCGTTCTTTCCAGAAAAACGAATGAGTCCCTCTGCATCGACGATCTGGAAATCACGGTGGGCTGGATTCGCTATAACAAAGTACAACTCATCATCGACGACTCTGGCGAAGTTGAACCAGTTGAGCAAATTTTGTACGTAGAAGAGAAACACGAACTCGCGCCTGAGATCACTATCATCGTGATTCTCATCACCGAAGATAAAGTCCGGCTCGGTATTGAAGCACCACCGGGAACACGCATGTACCGCGGCGAACACCCCTAACCCTGAAATTTTTCACGAATCAGTAGCCTGAGATCGACCCCAGTGGCAGCTCTCGTGCATCGGGTCTTCCCTATCTAGGCGGTCTCTTAATTCCGGAAGATTTAGCAGACGGAATCAAATCGAAAATCAAGCACGCTTTGATATTTTCCTTACCTCAACTCCGCTATTTTCCCAAGCAGCTTCAAGAGGATCCTCCCAACTGGGTTTACCCGGCTACGCGCACCGAATGTACGAATGGGATTGCCAACGCTCATGCACTTGCCGCCGGACAACGAATATTATTGAGAGATGTCTTACATGGTCACGGTGATTACAAGGATGCGACATCCGATCTCATCGAGGATAAATGCCTGCCACCCATTGTCCGCATCTTTCTGGATGTGCTCTACAATTATGGCGCATATCTGGTCGATGGTGCCGGTGGTTTCTCTTTAGCTGCTGAAGACATCCACACCGCAAATATGACAGAAGAGCAAGCGAAGGCTTTAATGTATTTTTCAAACTGCGGAGAAGATGCACCACTCTGGAACGAAAAGGCAACCCCCTGGCAGAACGTCATAGAAACGCTCAATTACTATCTCTGCTGCAAGTTGCTTAAGGGCGCAGGGCTGGCATTTGCTTACCTCGACGAAACAAACGGGTTCCGCCCCAACTTCAACATCGCCGAAGACATCCCGGCGTTTTATGCTGACCCCTGCAGAGAGTGACACATCGCCAGTGGAAAAAATAGCAATTGAAATATTTGCTGAATAGAGCGTGGACTAGAGTTCGTCTTGGAAAGGACCTTTGAACATCAAAGGACATGTTTTGCGCCACGTTAGCTTATACTGGAAGATGTCCACAACCTTTGCCGATTAATTTCAACCGGTTCCGTTATCCATTAATCAACGGCAGGATCAATTTGACGGCGGTTCTTAGGGCCAGGAAGACGGATGAAAACAGGCCGATGAATCCCAGGATTTTCATCCAGGCGGGGATCTTGTTTTCGCCTTTCATATCGGCGCGGGTTGCCAGCCAGAGCATGGCGATGGCCAGCATCGGAATGCCTAACACCGTGAGTGACTGCGCGAAGATAATCAAGCCTACTGGTGCTTTTCCCTGGGTCTTCGTGAAAATGGCAACCGCCATCCCCACCAGCAATGCTAAGACTGTGAATAACTTCGGCCATTTCAGGTCGATGTAACCACCCAACCCGAAGCCGTCTGCCAGAATGGAGCCGCCAATCATGGCATTGACCAGAAAGGAACTGAAGGCGCCCGCAAAAATACCGAGTGAGAAGATAATCATCGCTGATTTACCAAAGGCAGGCTCCAGACTTTTCGCTACGTCAGTCACAGAACCCAAAGTAGTCACATCGGGATTGTGATAAAGCACCTTCGCTGCTGTGATCAGCACCATCATTGTAATCAGCCCCAGGGCACTGATGCCGAGGACGGAGTCTGTGAGACCTTGTTTGAGATCGCTTCTGGTCCAGCCTTTTTGTCGTACCAGATACGATTGATAAAAGGCACCCGCGACAGAAAATGTTGTCGCGTAAAGTGCAACCAGCGGCGTCATATTATCTGTGACTTTACCAGCTGAGGCATCCCACTTCGGTAAAATCGTCTCGAAGGTTCCTTCAGGAATCGAAGGAATGAAACCAGACAAAGCAGCCAGCCAGTCCGGTTTCACTTGAAACAGGTTGATGGCGAATGCCACCATCATGATACCTACCAGCAGCTTCATCAATTTTTCAATGTGGCCATACAGGTGTTTGAAACCATACAGGGCCATAATAATGAACACGTTCATACCAATGATAATGCCCAGCGAAATGTTACTGTCTTTATCAATAAAGGGTTCCACTGCCGCCAGGACACCGAGGTTGTTACTGAATTGAAAACAGGCGGCGATCAAAAATAGAATGATGCCCGTTGCTGCGGCGATCGGACGGCCGGCACGACTTGCCAGTTCATCACAGATGGTGCCCTTGAGTTGAATACCCAACCGAGCCGACATCGCCGTCATCGCGATCATCATGATCACCGCAATCACCAGAACCCAGATCATTTGATATTGATAGGAATGGCCAATCTTCGAAGCCGAAAGAATACTTCCCGGACCCAATACTACCGAAGCGGTAATAATCGCGGGACCCAAACTTCTGAGAATGCGTTGCAATGGATTGGAGGGTCGTTGATCGTTCATAATGACCTGCTGTATTTTCTAAATGTAAGTTAGTAATCAGGACCATCTTAACAAACAAGGTCTCAAATAAGAGGGTTCACAAGCATAATTTAGCCAATTCAAAGGTAATTCACGTGGTAGACAGGGCAGGGGGAGCGACACTAAGATGGTCTGTGTCACGACAAGGGAACCGCTTCAGACCGAAGCCACCAGAAGAAATAAGTTGACTGTATACAAATCAAAGCAAGTCCTACTTTTGTCAAATCAAACAGGCAAATCACAAATGCAGAACGTTACGATTATCGCGACCAGTTTAAATCCTAAATCGAAGTCACAAATTCTTGCACGGCAAATGGAATCACACCTTGTTTCCGATGGCGTTCATTGCCAGTTATTTGATCTGCGTGAGTTGAACATTGGGATGTCTGGACCGAATGAGAATTGGGGAAACGCGGATATTGCCAAGATCGCTGAGTCGGTGAAGCAAGCTTCTCATGTTGTATTCGCTGTGCCAATCTATTGTTACGATGTGAATTCCGCAGCGAAGAATATCATCGAATTGACGGGCCGTTCGTTCACAAATAAAGTCATCAGCTTCCTGTGTGCGGCGGGTGGGACCAACAGTTATATGTCAGTGATGTCGTTCGCAAATCACCTGATGCTCGATTTCCGCTCCATCATCGTACCCCGGTTTCTCTATACTCAGGACTCCGACTGGTCTGAGGAGGGAATACTCAATGAATCAATCCAAGAGCGGTTTGAATTATTGATCGGTGACATGCGGATGATTCAAGTCGACACCTCACACACGGAATGAACTATTCGAATCAAGCAGGAGTGAAATCATCAATGATCGATAAAAACGGCAAGCTGACAGCCATTCATTGACATCCACTTATATAATATCGGACACGGAAATGGATAAAAGTCAGGGTGTTAACTCGAATTTTCGAGGAGCGAACACCCAATCTTTCTGGAAATCACATTGTCGCTACCTGAAAATCTCCATATAGTTCTCTGTGTGGGCTGCCGCACATCAAACATGGATGAAATTTTTTCCTGCACAATGGGTTCGGAACAAGGGAATTGAAACAGGATCAGATATGGCCCAACCAGACTCAGCAAAACAAAAGACCGGGCAGAAAGCCTCTCAGAAAGAAACGAAACAAGCACGGGGTTCCCGAGGCCGCACGTTCTTTGTGTTATTCATTGGACTGTGTGTGTTGATCTGGTTCGCGCCACGGATCATTGCTGGCACTGCGCTCAAAAATTCGATCATGCCTCTGATTCTTAAACGCTACCCGGGAGAAATCCTGACGGGAGACGTTTCTTTAAGCTGGACACAGCCCGCGATTTTTCAGAATATCGCTTTTCAGGATTTTGACGGACGGAACGTGGCCCGCATTGATCGCATCCAGACGCAGAAAACGCTCTGGGAAATTGTCAAAGATCGCAAGCATATCGGCGATGTTGGCATTGCAGGTGTGACTTCACTGACGTATGTCGACGAACAGGGTCTAGCGAATCGACGGTTTCTGACGGCCATTGTGAATAAAGGCACGAAAGATCATCCTGAAGGAGAGCCGGGGAAAAAAGAGGATGGCCCCAAAGGGGGCACACAGCAGTCGTTAACGCTGCATATCTCTGACCTTAATCTGTTTGTCGTCAATTCTGCAGAAGAAAAGACTCCCTACCTCACCGGCATGCAGGTGAAAGTGACGCGTCCGGAACAACGCACCGAGCCGATTCTGGTGCAAGGCCAGTGGAAACAGCCTACTGAGGAAAATGCAGATTTAGCCAATCCCGCCGAGATGGGATTTACGGTGAGCATCGTCAATTCCAACAAGCCAGAAGCTTCACGTTCGGGCGCGTTGAAATTCAAGACGCGTGCCTTCGACCTGAAACGCTTCACGCCCATTCTAGAGGCGCTCTCACCGGGAGCTTACATCAACGGCATATCGAATTCAGAGCTGGAAGTGAAATGGTCGGGTACGAAGGAATCGCCACGCTTCGCCATCAAAGGCAACTGTGAAGCGAAGCCTTTCCAGTTCGGTGCGCCAAAGTGGTTTGGTGGCGACGAAATCAAAGTGAATTCCGCAACGGGAAATATCGACGCTCTGGCGGCGAACGGTGTGATTCATTTCAAAGAGGCGAGTGCGAATTCTCAATTGGGCAACCTGACGTTACAAGGCAGCCTGAACTGGGCTGATCTGCAAAATGAGAGTCAGCAAGAAAAACTGGCCGCGTTCATCAGTTCAAGGATGAAACTTTCCGGTGACCTCAACCTGGCGGAAGTGGCGCGACAACTTCCGGAAACCATTCACTTAAAACCGGGTATGCAGATTACTTCGGGCATGGTCGACTTTCAGGTTTCTAATTATGACCCGCAGAAACGGAAACAATCAGCCGATACCACCTGGTTCGTCGGTCTGAAAACATCAGACTTAACGGGGCGCAACAAGGGTCGTGAAATTCGCTGGCAACAACCGGTCTCTTTAGTCATGCAGATTGTGAAAGAGCCGGAGTCTTATCGAATTCAATCTTTGAAATGTGAATCTGACTTTCTGACGTTATCGGGAACCGGGAATGCGAAACACTTAACCATTAATCTGGATGCGAATCTGGATCAGCTTTCCACGCACCTGGAACAGTTTCTCGATTTAGAAACAGTGGCGTTGAAAGGCAGAATGAACGGTCAGGTTGATTTTCAAATCGCCGATCAGGGTTGGGAAACGCTCTCTTTTCTGAACTTCGAAAATCTGCAACTGTCTTTCCCAAATCGTCGAGGCTGGCGTGAACCTTCCTTGAAACTGACCGTCGAAGGAGCCGGTAAAACCGACCCGGATCAAATACACGTCGAGCGTTTCATCGTTACGCTGATCGCCAACCAGGATGCGTTTCAAGCCAAGCTCGAACAGCCGACCACCGTCAGCCGTAAACCGGACTCATCCGCCGAACAAAAACTGCTGCCATTTAAAATTCAACTGAAGGGCAAACTCGCATCCTGGGCCGATCGTTTGCAGCCTTTATCAAAAAAAGATCTGCAACTGGGTGGCGAGATTCAATTTGCTTCTTCGGTATCCATCAGCAATCAAATGATCGTGCATGAAGATACGAGCATTGACCTGACTAACGCGCGCGTTTATACCCCTACGCTCTGGTTTGATGAACCACGGGCCGAAATCAAGACGGCGGGGAGTTGGGATCAGCGAAAAAAGAAACTGCAGGCATCGACGTTTTCCTATCGGGGACGTTCGATTGCCCTCAACGGAGAAAAGCTGGAAGTCCAATTGCCGAACGATGTAACTGATACGCCGTCTTTTATGGGATCGCTCTCAATGAAAGCCGATTTACATCAAGTGACTCGCTGGTTCCAGAATCCAGCAGAGACACCTGCTCAGAAATATTATGGCTCGGTTTCCGGTCAGGCAAACGTCATTGTTACCGAAGATTCCCGAATGGCAAACTGGCGGACCACCATTGCCGACTTTGCCATCGAAGCACCGCTTGAGGAAAATTTGGATCCGCAGAAAAGAGAGTCACAGAAAAAAATTGTGGCCAGCCAGCGCAATCCAGGCTGGGCCATCAGCTGGCGTGAACCGGAAGTGCGCATCGAAGGGGATACGCTGCAGGATTTAAAATCTGATACGCTGACATTAAATCAGATGTCGATTCAGTCGGAGATGCTGGACCTGACAGCCAAAGGTGAGATCCGCGAATTTTCCACTCGCAAACTGGTGCGTCTCACGGGCGCTGTGACTTACGATTGGGAAAATTTGACGCCACTATTACGCAGCAAACTTGGACCGGATGTTGATATCGTCGGCCATGAAACCAGACCTTTCAAGTTAACCGGACCTCTGGGAAGTGGCACCTCTGACCAGTTTCAAGATGAGGTACTCAATGTCAGACCTCGCCCTTTAATGCCTGATACACAACCGCTGTTTACACCCACTGATCGCTACGTGGCCCTGGCAGGAGAAGCGGGCATCGGCTGGGATAAAGCCAACATCCGCGGTTTGTCGAGTGGAAAAACCACGATTGAAGCGACGATCAAAGAGGGACAAATTCACTTTACTCCCCTTGATCTGCAAGTGAGTGGAGGACGGTTGCGGCTGGCCCCGATTGTGCGTCTGGATGTCAAGCCTGCGGCTTTAGTATTTGAACGGGGCGCTGTGATTCAGGATTTCCAGTTCAACCCGGAAATGACGCGCAACTCGCTCCGTTTTGTCGCACCGATGATTGCCAACAGCACCAGCATCCAGGGACAGTTTTCGCTCAATCAGGAATTTGCCATCATCCCGCTGAGTGATCCGAAACTGGGAGAAGCCAAAGGCTCCTTCATCGTCAAATCGACGCGCGTGCGTCCCGGTCCGCTGCTTGACGCGCTCTCGGAAAAAATTACTCAATTCATTGCCGCCATCAAACTCAATCGGCCAGGTGGGCTGCTGGCCCCCGAATCGGTATTGATGCGCGTCGACAATCAAGTCGTGCATTACCACATGATTGAAGGCCGCGTCTATCACTCGCCATTCGAGGTGCAGATGATGAAAGGTATTACCGTTACTACGACTGGCTCCGTCGGCCTGGATGACTCACTGGATTTAATTGCAGAAGTTGATTTTTCTAATATGGTTTCCGGAGCGAGCGAAAAGCCGATCATCAATTCTCTCATCAGCCGCCCCTTGCGTATCCCCATTAAAGGAACTTTGAAGAAACCAAAAGTGGACGCGAGCCAGATTGGCAACTATGCCAAGCAAATGGGAATCAATGCGCTGGATGCGGTTTTAGGCAATGGCTTCAGTGACCAGTTTAAAGGTCTGTTTCCAGATCGCACTCCCGAAGAAATGGAGCAACTCCAAAAAGAGCGTGAAGCCCGCAAAAAAGAACGGGATAAACGCCGCGAAGAGAAGAAACGGGAACGGTTGAAGAAAAAACGCGGCCTGTGAAAATCACTTACTCTCTATCTGAGCGCCGTGCCGCTCACTATCTTACTACAGAAACGAGGGAGCGGGTCCCCAAAGCTTTTCCATGAGTGCATACAAACACGATTCCGGTCGATGATTTGATATGTTGATCCTCTGTCATAGGGAGAACAGGTGTGATAAGTGAGATCGATTCTATTAATTCAGCTGATAATGAGAAAACATCCAGAGACAGATCATGGATTAGCCTGCGAATGAGGAGATCATCATTCCGGAAAAATCTCTTCTGGCAATTGCGATTTCGCCGTATAGAATAATAGTGAGCTGTTCCTGTCTTCCTTTTTCTAACCCGTTCGTAAACTCATGAATTCAGAACCCAAATCAACCTGGAATCGCCTGCTGCCGTGGCTGGTACCGATGCCGGGGGGGATGTTTGGTAAACCGCAAAACGGGAAACAAATGCTTGTTTATTATTTCTCCCGCGTGCTGGCTTTTTATGTTCTGACGATGATTCTACTGATGTTGGTCCAGCGCTGGCTCATCTATCAGCCGACGCAGGTTGATACTTTGTCCCTTGATTTGGCTAATACTCCATACGGCGTTGTACATGAAATTTCTACCAAAACAGAAGATGGGCTGGAATTGAAAGGCTGGCATTTTATCGCGGGTCAGATCGCCTGCCTCGATCACGAGAGTTGCAATGTTGAACTGGCAAAAGGGCGCCCGGTGGTGATTCTCTTACATGGTAACGGTGGGAATCGACTGCACCGTCTTGAAACCTGTCGGTTGCTGGCCAGCCTCAATCTGCATGTGTTCGCTTTTGACTATCGGGGCTACGCCGAGAACCCGGGCAGCCCCAGCCAGACCGGTTTACTTAACGACGCGCGAGCCTTCTGGAAGTATGCTGTGCGCAACCGCAAGATTAACCCCGATCGGATTATATTGATGGGTGAATCTCTCGGCGGAGGTGTCGCGACCTTACTTGCCAGCGAGCTCTGTCAACAGAATACGCCGCCGGCGGGACTGGTCTTGCGGTCTACGTTCAGTTCGATGGTGGACGCTGCCTCGCATCATTATCCTATCGTCCCCGTTTCCTGGTTACTCTGGGATCAATACCGCAGCCAGAGTGTCATCTCAAATATCGTTTGTCCGCTGCTGCTGATACATGGAACTGAAGATCAAGTCGTGCCTTATGAGCTGGGAAAAAAACTATTTGAAGCGGCACCAGCCACCTCAGCGAGCGGCGTACCCAAAGAGATGTTAACCATCGAAAAAGGAACCCATAACGGCTTAATCTACGAGGCCCGGGGGCCCCTGACCATTGCCTACGACCAATTCGCAAAACAGGTGATTGCACAGTCTATCGCACAACCCGCGGTGAACTGATCTTTATTGTCTGCGTCAGTACTGATATTGCGAGTTTGATTTTTTCGTGTTTTTTACAGAATGAAGGGATGAAAGAAGCACGCCGACTCAGTTACACTAAAAGATCACACGTTTGTCCAATAACGATAAGCACACATAAACCTTCCCGCACAACGTCAACCCAAGCAGAGATCAACATACCATGAATTTCCTCTTCCTCCGCTCGCACGATTCCCGATTTTCATTCAAACTGATCTACACGATTTTGTTGATCGCAGTCGCTGGTTTCGTAACGCCGACGATGGCTGCTGCTGGCGAACTGCTGGCGGGTGCTGCAAAAGTCGACATTACCAATCGGAATGTCAAACTGGTAAATGATCCTCTGTATGTGAAAGCATTGGTCATCAAAGATGGTGACACTACCGCTGCTATCGTGACGGTCGACGCGGTTGCCGTCGCTGAGATTGGTTCTATCAAAAATGAATATCTTGCGAATGTGCGAGCAGCGGTAACTAAAGATCTTGATATCAACCCTGCGAACATCATGATCAACGCCAGCCACTGTCATGGCGTCGTTTGTGCTGATGTGGAACAGCGGACGGTTCAGGCGATCAAAGCCGCGGCGAAAAATATGGTTCCCGTTTCTGTCGGCGTAGGTACCGGACATGAAGATCGAGTCATGGAAAATCGCAGGCTGATTTTGAAGAGTGGCAAAGAAGCAGATGTACGTCACGCCTACTCACTGCCCACTGATGAAGAAGTCGCAAAGATTGGCCCCATCGATCCTGAAATTGGTATTCTCAAGCTCAATAAAAAGAATGGCGATACGTTAGCCGTTGTGTATAACTTCGCCTGCCATCCCATTCAAGGCGTTCCCAACAAGGGGAATACTGCCGACATGAGCGGCTTTGCTTCGCAAGTGATTGAAGACAATTTGAGCGATGGTGCGCTGGCACTCTTCGTGCAGGGTTGTGGAGGCGATATTAACCCGGCGCAATATAAAGACGTCGATAATCCCCGCGATGCAGAGACGCTGGGTAACATGCTGGGGCTGAGCACGTTGAAGGCGTTGAAAAAAATTAAGTGTAACGATGCCGGCTCGTTAAAAGTCATCAATGAAACGCTGGCTCTGCCTCGCTCGAATAATGCGAAACGCATCAAATCTCTGGAAGCAGAGCAAACGCAATTGCTGCAGTCCCTGCAGGGTACCAGTTTGAACCTGAAGACCTTTTTGCCATTGATCGTGAAATACAAACTGTATGAAGAATATCCTTCGTACTATTCACATCGCTATCTGCTGGAACAGAAGCTGGGCCGCGATGGCTTGAGCAAGCTGGATGCAGAAAACCGCGCGAACATGGAACGTTACATCAATAACATTATCAAGATGGAAAAAATGACGCGCAACAAAGCGAACCTGGCTTTGCTCAACAAACATCAGACCCGCAATCAGGCTGCCAAAAAGAAAACGGTCGACGTCGAAGTGCTGGGCATCAAAGTGGGTGACTTCCGCATGATTACGTTCCCGGCGGAACTGACCGTGGGTATCGGCTTGAACATCAAGAAAAAGTCGCCACATGAAAATACGTTCGTCGCCGGCTACACGAACGGCTACATCTATTATGCCCCGACAGCCGAGCAGCTCAAAAACGTCGGCGGCGCCCAGGAAGACAGCGACTGTATGCTGGCTCCTGAATGGCAGGCTATCTTTGAAAGTAAGGCGCAGGATCTCATTAAGCGGTTGCAGTAACCAATTGCTCGAAAATGGCGGCTTGCGCCGTATCGCTCAGGTGAAGAAACCTTATGTGCTCTTTAAAAGCTCTTGGATAGGTTTCGCTTCGTGATCAGCGAGGGGGATGGGGCGGCCTATGTTGGACATGTTCTGTTTCTCGGGATCAACGCCCAGTGCTTTGCAGATGGTTGCCATCAGATCGGGAACCGCGATTGGTTGTTCGGTGACTTTCATACCGTCGTCGCTGGTTTTTCCGATGACCTGTCCGCCTTTGATGCCGCCGCCTCCCAGAACGGTGGTCCAGGCGGCTGGGAAATGGTCGCGGCCTGTGTTCTGATTGATTTTCGGAGTGCGACCGAATTCTCCCATCCAGACAATCAGTGTGGAATCTAATAAACCACGCTGTTCGAGATCGGTCATCAATGATGCCCAGGCAGGGTCCAATACGCCGCTTAAACTTTTGACGGCTTCAAAATTTTGCTGATGCGTATCCCAGCCAAAGGCGTTCGTTCCCTGCACTCCATTCAATGAGACTTCAACAAAGGGAACACCCTGCTGAATGAGGCGTCGCGCCAGGAGGCAGCCTTGACCGAATCGATTTCGGCCATAGGCGTCCCTCAGAGTGTCTGGTTCCTGATCGAGTTGAAAGGCTTCGATGGCTTTGGAACGCATCATCCGCACGGCTGCTTCGTAAGCGGTGCGATGGCTCTTCGTGGGAATGCCGGGATGTGTGGCGGTGAAATCGTTTTCCAGATCTTTCAAAATGGATAAGCGGTTGTTGGCCTGCTTGAGGGTAATTCCCTGAGGCAGTGTCAGATTTTTCACTTTCAATGCGGTGTCCACGTTCTGGTCTTCCGCTTGAATGAACCCGGTTCCTTCTCCGACCACCAGTGGCGCATACTGTGGTCCCAGGAAACCGGGGCCATACGCGTTCGGACTGAGTGTACTGTTCGGGGCAATACTGACAAAGTTGGGAAGCTCGGCCTGGCTGGCTCCCAGTTCTTTACTCAGGAACGATCCGATTGTGGGATAACTGAGCGGGCCGGAAGGCAGATAACCGGTGCGCAGTAAATATGTTGCGCGCGTATGGTCTCCTTCTTTGGTGCTCATTGAACGAATGGGAGCCAGGTGCTTCATCACCTTGGCTAAATTGGGAAGATGCTCTGAAATTTGAATCCCGGGGACATCGGTTTCAATGGGTTTGAAGGGACCGCCGTTTTCATGATCAGGTTTTAAGTCGAAGGTATCACATTGACTGGGGCCACCCGACATCCAGAGGAGGATACAGGCACGCTTTCTCTGTGGATCGTTGGCCGTTTCTGCTGCCAGCCTGCGTAACCAGCCGGACATTCCCGTGCCGAGCACTCCCATTGCTGAAAGCTGCATGAACTCGCGGCGGGAGATTTCCTGTTTTTGATTTTTGGTAAATCTACCCATTTCTGGCATCCTCGTGAAAATATGACTTCCACTTTATTTTAGAGGTTTTTTTGAAACAATTGCGAGCATTTTCTAGTAAGAATCTTTGAGTTAAGCGGGTGATGCTTCGGCTGACTCGCCGTTTGTGTTTCGGTTTTTGGTTTTCATTCGTTAAGATACCCTCTGGCTTAGCGTTTTACTTAACAAATTCCCATTTCCTTCGTTTTACCACATATTTTTTTTGATCAGGTGTGATTTCATGTTGATTCCGAGAGTGCCTCGTTTCCTCTGTCTGATTGGTTTCTTTTCTTTAATCCTGTTTGAGCAACCAGTTAACGCAGAACAGAAGCCAGAACCTCCGTATCTTCAGCGACAAAATGTCGTTTATGCAGAAGTGCATGGCGTGGGCTTGCTGTTGGATATTTTTACTCCCCGCGGTCGGGCAAATGGTTTGGCCATCGTGGATATTGCCTCTGGTGCTTATCACTCTGATCGTGGAAAAATTCGAGATCACAAGCGGGCGCAAATGTTCGATATTTTTTGCGGTCGAGGCTATACCGTTTTTGCGATTCGTCCCGGTTCGATTGGAAAATTTAACGGCCCGGAAATGCTGGAAAATGTAAACCGCGGGATTCTCTGGGTGAAAGCACACGCGAAAGAACATCAAATCGATCCCAATCGACTGGCATTGTTGGGCGCTTCCGCGGGTGGGCACCTGGCCTGTATGGCGGCTGTGTCTGCCATAGACCCTCAATCCAAAACACGTGTGAAAGCAGTGGGTGTATTTTTTCCTCCCACCGACCTGATGAATTATGGCGGATTAAAAATCGATATCAGTGGTGATGATCCCCTCGGGAATTCCATTCGGCGTTTGATCACGCCGAGGGGTTCTGAAACCGGTTCTGAAACAATCGACGAGAAAAAACTGGATGAACTGCGAACCGCATTTTCACCCGCGCGACTTGTCAAACCGGGGTTGCCGCCGTTTTTGTTGATTCACGGAACAGCCGACTTTATGGTGCCTCTTCAGCAATCCCGGACCATGGTTGCCGCTTTGGAGAAGGCAAATGTTCCCGTGACCTTAATCGTCAAAAAGGGAGGGGGTCACCCCTGGCCGACCATCCATGAAGAAGTGGAAAAAATGGCAAACTGGATCGATGGGCAGTTGAAATAACCTTGCTGGTGAAATGGATTAAAAAAAAACAGGATGAGCGTTTAAGCAGTCATCCTGTTACTTGAAATCGTGTCGGTCTAGAAACGCAAAGTGGTCTGCACGTAGAACTGTGTCGCCGTATTGCGTGGCGGGATATTCGTGCCGGCAAAAGAACCATACCAGAACCAGGAGTAGCCTGCCTGGATATTGAAGTTCGGGTTAAAGGTGTAGGTGCCGATCAGGTCGAGTTCCTGACCAATGTCACGACTGCCACCTGTTCCTCCAATGGGATCACCGGCCACGTTATAAAGCGCGTCATTGGTCGTTGCTTTTTCAAACCAGTGGAACGCACCTACCAGGCCGACTTTTTTCGATGGCTTGGCATTCAGCTGCAGGCTGTAATCATATAAGTTTTGGCCTGTGAGGTTATCGATAATTCCCCAGTAGGCATGACCCAATGGATAGAGTGTGTTGAACGTATTATTGGTAGTTCCACCCGGATTCGAATTACCTGATCCATAGTAGAACAGTCCGCTCAAGCGTGGACTCCAGGGCAAGCTGGTCCAGGTATGTCCTAAGACGGAGGTAAAGAAGCCGGCCGAAACTCTCTGACCATTATCGTTACCAAACTGGTACGCGCCTTCTGTTTCGAAATCCCAGATGCCAGTGACATCGCAGCAGGCGTCCAAAACTTCCGATGTTGTTCTGTATCTCGCACCAACGGTGTGACGAGAACCATCAGGAAGGAGGGGTCGCGGTGTTTCGTCTCGGAACCATAAATAATACAGATCGATTAACTGCGGAGAGTCTGAGAGAAATGAGAGATAGACTCCGCTGAACGTGGTTGATGTTTTCGGTTTATCTCGACTGTTATCGTATTTCCTTAAGGGAAAATTTCCGGCTGCTGTGTTGACCGGGTTTGTAATAAAGGCGTCGATTCTCAAAGAGTCGGAATGATGAAAATATTTAAAGCCTTCAAAGTTCCGGCGGGTATTTGACCAGTCGAGAGGCGAAACCAAACGTTGTGCCCCGTAGAGTAGTTCCTGTCTACCATAGCGGAACCAGCCTGGTGTGCCATCCGTTTCGTGCAGCTTGACATCGACAAACGCGTTCTGGATATTCCACCGATTGATGTCGATTCCCGTAGGTACCAGATCGTTATCAAAGATGGACGCATCCAGCATTTCGAAGTAGACGCGTGCTACGTCACTGACTTGCAGATCAAAATACTGACGCCAGCGCCAGAGATTGTAGTCGGTGTTGATGGGTCCGCCTGGTCTGAGCCGGTTTTGTTCGTGCATATAGCGATGGCGTACCTCGCCACCCACAGAAAGAGTGTAGGGAGAGCATTCGTCTCCCAGACACATCATCTTCAGTTCTTCGCCGAACAAGTAAGGGCTTGATGGATTACTGAGATAGGCCCCGAATGTGTTATCAAAATAGAGTGGTTTATATGGGTTGGGAGCAGGCTTGGTTGGCGCAGGATCATTAAAGATAATCTCATCTTCCGATTCAGTGACTTCCTGTTCCAACTGATTTTCTGGAGCCGGTTGAGAAACAGATTGAAACAGATCAGCTGGTTCTGTGAGTACCAACTGGTTTTCTTCGGATTCTTCTGACGCGGAAGGAGCCGGTGGAATTTCTGTCTGATCTGGTTCTGCTTTTACCGTTAAGGCAGAAAAAATTGTGGCCATCAAAGCCAGTGAAAAAATCGCGTGAAGACGCATTTTGCGTTCCTTGCTGATACGTGCCTGGATGAGGAACTTCTGGTTCCCTCAATCGTGCAAATATATTGCCCGAGAATTTCTGACTGACGCGAGTCAAGATTCTCTCACAGAAAATCATCTTGCAGAAAAACATCTTGGATAAACTGATCCCCTTTTGTTTTGATCGGATCGTAGCGTTCAAATCAATCATGCTGATCGGTTGGAATTGAATGAATCACGAGAACTTCAAAAGGGCTCTGGCAACTTTATTCCTAATCTAAACCTGCCTCGTAAGCAGAACAATTTTACCAAAGGGCTTAACCGCTACAATTTCTCAGGCCTAACATTGCCGAGCCAAATCTTCGAACAGTTTCCAGCTTGCAGGCGGGCTCTGTACGAAAAAAGATAGAGAATCTGGTAAAAGAATCCGGATGTCTTTCCGGATTATGAAAACGGCCACTATTTCAGGGCACTGATTACCACTGGACACCCAGCATGAGAGAATTGAGTCCGCTGCCGATTCCCAGTAAGGCCACGCGATCTTGTTCTTTCAGGACCTGATTTTCAATTCCCAGCGCCCAAGCCATCGGTAGAGCGGCGGCTCCTGTATTTCCGAGCGTTTCAACTGTGGGATAGTCCAGGGCGGGATCGAGTCCCAGTTTTTCAAGCAGAAGTTTGCGATGTGCTTTACCCACCTGATGTGTAAAAACGCGATCCACGTCTGCACTGTTCCAGCCCAGCGTTTTTTTGGTTTTTTCCCAGGTAGGAATTGCCAGATTGACGCCTGCCACCAATAACGATTCCGAGTCGGTCTGCATTCGTGGCCGATGGTCGCCATGTTTTTGCAATTCTACACCACCGGCACAGAGTTCGTGTTGAGAAGTGTCCGTGCGAAACGTTCCCCCCAGCAATCGGTGACCTGTCTGGCTCAGACTACGATCACAGAGCAGAATTGCAGCCGATCCACTGCCGATAGTGAGCGAGGCGAAATCATTTTTGATCGATTTGCGGGTCAAAGCAGGGTCGTTTAACAGATCTTCAATGGTGCCTTCCACGAGATCGCGACCGACCTCGGTTCCCACAACCACCCCTGCGCGAATCTGACCCATCTCGATCATATTTGCCAGAAATACCATCCCGTTCAGCAAACCCAGGCAGGCATTACTGATATCGAGTACAAGTGCATTGTCTGGCAGACCCGCTGCATGGTGTACTCCGCTGGCTGTAGCAGGCTCTAATTGATCACGACAGACTGAACCATGAATCAGAGCACCTACGTAGTTTCGATCCAGCTGTGTTTGATCCAGCAGGCGATTCACCGTTTGCGCACTAATTGTGCCCGGTGCCGTGCCTCGATCAAAAAAGCGTCGTTCCTGGATGCCTGTCATCAATTCCAGCCTGCCTGCAGGCAGGCCTAGCCGTTCATAGACCGGTGCCAGTTGCGCTTCTATATCATCTGAAGTGACGATATGGGGAGGCAGAATACAACTAACGGCTTCGATGCAGACATGCTCATAACGCATAAGCGGTATTGTATTCCCATTTCAACAGGCCAAAAAACAATTCAGATCAGCGCGCGCCAGCGTTAGATTGACTGCGCGCAAGAAGATCGTCCTATTGAATTGAATCAGGGAAGTAAACTCAACCGAAGCGCTGGAAAATCTCAGATCTGAGCAGCACTTTGTTTGCGAGGCGATGAATTGAGGGTCTCTTTCAGAATAGAGATCTCTTTCAACTTCTCCGTACGAGACCGAACATACTCGGGTGTAGGCTCTTCGACTCGCAGTTTTTCCGCACTGCTTACGTAACGCAGGCCAGACAAAAGGAGGTCCAGTTGTTTTTCCGTAATATTTATTGTTGCGATATCAGTCATAGGTAAACAAAAACTCTCTCGAAGTGATCTGGAGAATTCAGTCCACAACAACCTCCTGCTGCTGTTACTGACATAATATTAGTCAATCACCAACCTAAATTTCAACCAGTATTTACAAAAACACATCCTGTATCTGGTATTTCTTATCATCGACCCTTTGAATAAGTCAGCTTTGACTCCCTTTTTCGTGCTGTTGAATCCATTACAGACGGACTGATTGAATCGATCGCTATTTTTGCATGTGTACGAAAGGGCATGTAAATTATACCGCTCGCAAGTTTCCTTCAGTGAAGGACTGAGCCATCGCCAGTGGAATCTCGGCTTCAGCCAGAACCACTTTCGCCTGGTTTTCCTGAGTCCGTGCCAACATTTCCTGTTCGGAAGCAACCGCTTCGGCCCTGCGTTCTTCTGCTCTGGCCTGAGCGATGCGGACGTCGGCATCTGCCTGATCGGCTCGTAATCTGGCACCGACATTATCGCCGACATCAATATCCGCGATGTCGATTGAGACTATGGAAAATGCCGTTTGAGAATCCAGACCACGATTCAACACTTCCCGTGAGATGACAGACGGGTTTGCCAGTACCTGTTTATGGCTTTCACAAGAACCAATGGCAGAAACAATTCCCTCGCCCACGCGCGCGATAATGGTTTCTTCAGTGGCACCCCCGACCAACTGGCTCAAGTTGGTGCGGACTGTAACGCGAGCACGAGCCTTCAGCTGAATCCCATCTCTGGCGACTCCATCCAGTGTGGCTCGGCCACTTTTCTTCGGATCGGGACAATCGATGACCTTCGGATCGACGCTGGTTTCTACAGCAGAAATAATATTCCGGCCCGCCAGGTCAATCGCCGAGGCGGTATCCCAGTCCAGTTCGATGCTGGCACGATGTGCGACAATCAAGGCATGAATCACACGATGGACATTGCCTCCCGCGAGATAGTGTGCTTCCAGAGCCTGGGTCGTAATGTTGGTCAAACCAGCCTGGACGGCCATAATTTTGGTATCAACGATGACCGAGGGTTTGACTTTTCTCAGCGACATAAAGACTAAAGCAAAGGGTCCAATTTTTGCGCGGGAGCTAAACGCCTGAATCCATAATTTAAAATAGCGGGCAAATAAAGCAACAAAGACGATGCTCAATATGACACAGATTCCCCCAACAGCAATTCCCAAAACTGTCCATGAGCCGTTCATATATTTCTTTGCTCCCTTAGAATTTATTAAATTCGAGACTTCTACCTACTGAATATGATAGCTATCTCAGACTGAAAACAAAAAGCATTTTTCCACTACTTTTCGTTATTTTTCATTGTGTTCATTCAGAAAAACGGAATTCCCTCTGATTTGGATCATTCTGTTTTTCAAAAGAGTGAGGTTTTTACGATTGGAAATCGAATTTCGTGTATTTATTCTGGATGATATATAAACTTGAAAGCGAGCCCTTTTCGTGGGTCAAGACACTGTAACGAGTTCTCTGACTTCCATTACGGTATGTTATGCTCATCGAAGTGGCAAGGGTTCTCATGAATGGCCCGCTATTGTGTATTGAGATTAATCAGGAAAGACGCAGGAAAAAAATGAGTATCGAAGCAAAAATTCAGGAATTGAATCTGGAACTCCCCGAAGCTCCCAAACCGGGGGGTATTTACAATCCCGTTGTTCAGATTGACGATCTGCTGTATGTCTCGGGACATGGGCCTGTCAAGCTGGATGGCACAATGCATACCGGGCGTGTTGGTGATGATTTAACTGAAGAACAAGGGTTTGAAGCGGCACAGGCTGTCGGCCTGACCATGTTGGCGACCCTGAAACAATACCTGGGTGATCTCGACCGGATTGAGCGGTTTGTAAAAGTTCTGGGTATGGTGAATGCGGCTCCTGACTTTAAACGTCATCCCCTGGTTATTAACGGATTCAGTGATCTGATGGTTCAAATCTTCGGAGATCAGGGACGCGCTGCCCGCAGTGCGGTCGGAATGGGTTCCCTTCCCGGAAATATTGCCGTCGAGGTGGAAGCGATTGTGCAAATTAAAGAATAATCGCGGATTCATCTCTGAGTCGTGTTCGACTTGAACAGGACCGATCCGTAGAGTGCGGGTGCTTTTTCCGAATTACTGGCTGTTTGAACAGAATTTTCCAGCCGATTCGTCTTCTCGAAACCATTCAGAAAGAGTAAAAATAGAAGCGATTCAAATTTTTCAGGGATTTAGGTGATCAAAGGTCAGGGCTGGTCTTCATCAGGGAAAGGATTCTCAGTGTGCCAAGGGTCGATTTAATTATTTTTGGAGGGGGTATCGCTGGCCTCTGGACACTAAGTGAAGCCAGTCGGCGGGGCTACCGATGTCTGTTGCTGGAAGCCTTTGAATTAGGAAGCGGGCAAACCATTGCTTCGCAGGGAATCATTCACGGAGGTTTGAAATACACGCTTCAGGGTATGCTGACCGGTTCGGCACAACGCATCCGTGAGATGCCGTTAATCTGGAAGAATTGTCTGAGCGGCGAGCAGCGGCCCGATCTGTCTCAAACGGAAATCCGCTCGAACTGCTGTTATCTCTGGCGCACCGATTCCCTCTCATCGCGGCTGGGAATGTTCGGTGCCAAAATGGGATTACATGTCGTTCCCAAAAAACTCGCGAAAGAAGAGACTCCTGAGGTGCTTGCGAATTGTCCGGGATCGATTGCCATCATGGACGAACAGGTCATTTCGCCACAAAGCCTGATCGTCAATCTTGCGGATTCTTTTCAGGACCAGATTATTAAATACGAACCAAAAGATCTCTCGTTTACGTGGAATCAAAACGAACACATCACTTCGGTGCAGATCCAGAAACCAAACGGCGAATTTTTCTCCATCAAAACTGCGGCCGTCCTGTTGACTGCCGGGAGCGGAAACGAAACTCTCCGAAATCAGGCACGACAGCAATCATCTCCATTCCAGATTCCTTTCATGCAAAAAAGACCACTGCACATGGCGATGGTGCGCGGGGCGCTGCCTCAATTCAACGGACATTGTGTCGATGGCGCAAAGACGAGAATTACGATTACCTCAGATACGAATTCGCTGGGGAACACGGTCTGGCAATTGGGTGGTCAGGTTGCCGAAATCGGTGTGGATATGAATCGCGGGGAGTTGATCCGGCATGCAGCCCGCGAATTAGCCGCCTCGGTTCCCGGCATTGATCTCAGTGAACTCGAATGGAATACCTATCGTGTCGACCGTGCAGAGGGTGCGACGAAAACGGGCGTCAGACCAGAAACTGCGCAGGTTCTAAAAGAAGGTAACCTGTTCACCGCCTGGCCCAGCAAACTGGCGTTGGCCCCTCGTCTGGCGACGGAAGTCTGCGATCACCTGCAGCAAATCAACGTACCACCTGCTCAAGATGATACATCCTGGAAAGAGGTTCTTTCCACTTTGCCTCGACCACAGGTTGCTTTACCACCCTGGGAGACCGCAGAAGACTGGGTGAGGCTGGATCGTCTTTCCGCTCTGGATGGTGCTGCCTGATTTATTCCACTGGTTTAAGAATACTATAATCAAATGCAATACCGCCCTTTAGGAAATACCGGCTTCTCAATCAGTGCCCTTGGTTTTGGCGCTTTCAAGATTGGTCGTAATCAACAAATCAAATACAGCCAGCCTTATGACCTGCCTGATGACAACACCACCGAACGCCTGTTGAATTCCATCCTTGATCTGGGAATCAATCACATTGATACGGCGCCCGCATACGGGATCAGCGAAGAACGCGTCGGACAATTTCTAACGCATCGTCGCAGTGAGTTTCTGCTATCCACGAAAATTGGAGAGACCTTCGAAAACGGTCGTTCGACTTACGACTTTTCTCGCGACAGTCTCGAGACGAGTATTGAACGAAGTCTGTGCCGCCTGAAGACGGATGTTCTTGACGTGGTGTTGATCCATTCCAATCAAGACGAAGAGGAAATTTTAACGCAGACCGATACGATTGAAGTGTTGCAGGAAGCTAAGCAGGCGGGCAAAATTCGCTGGATTGGATTATCGGGGAAGACACAGGCGGGAGCGGAATCGGCGCTCGCCTGGGCTGATGTCCTGATGCTCGAATATCATATGGAAGACCGTTCGCATGAAAGTCTGATTCAGGAGGCGAGCCAACAGGGTATCGGTGTGATCGTCAAGAAAGGGCTGGCTTCGGGACATTTGCCTCCCGAGGAAGCGATCTCCTTTGTCCTTTCCCATTCGGGGGTCAGCAATCTGGTGGTTGGCGGCCTGAATCTCGACCATATCCAGACTAACTGGCAGACCGCGGCTTCTATACCGATCAGGCCTGCTGCTTAGTGCCAGAAGCGACCCTGCTTTTTTGGAATTTCATCGACTGGAATGTGAACGCATGGGTCTCGCGCGAATAAAGCAGGAAGATTTAGAATTTTTCGCGCTTCTGCAGTAGAGATAATATTCCCGTTTACCTGATTCGTCAGTGATTCCTGTGTCTCTGTCGGCTTGGCAATCGGAGGGGATCGGACTATAAAGAAAAGGGATTTATTTTGTATTTGATTTTTCTTTCCTGACCCCTGATTGAGTTCTTAACATGGCGCCCCAAGTCGGCTTGTTCATTCCCTGCTATATTGATCAATTGTACCCACAGGTGGGAATTGCGTCGCTGAAAATTCTGGAGCATTTCGGGGCCGATGTGGAATATCCTGAAAGCCAAACCTGCTGCGGACAACCGATGGCGAACACTGGTTGCACCAATGAAGTCGGTCCTCTGGCAAAACGGTTTCTGGAAATCTTCAAATCTTACGACGCGGTTGTCTGTCCTTCAGGTAGTTGTGTTTCGATGGTGAAACATCATTATGATGAATATTTAGGCGATGACCCGGATTACAAGCAACTCAAAGAAAAAACGTTTGAGTTGTGTGAGTACCTGACCGGCCCGATGGGAATTAAAAAACTGGACGGTCAATTTCCCCATAAGGTCGGGTTGCACCAAAGTTGCCATGGTCTGCGAGAGCTGCGACTGGCCAGTTCCAGTGAAGTTGTAGGCGAACCATTTGGAAACGCGCGTGAACTGCTGGAAAGTATTGAAGGTGTCGAAATTACGACGCTGCAAAGACCCGATGAATGTTGTGGCTTCGGTGGAACATTCGCGGTCGCTGAAGAAGCCGTCTCCTGTATGATGGGAGAAGACCGCGTGTACGATCACGAACAGGCGGGAACCGAAGTTTTAACGGCCCTTGATATGTCTTGTCTGATGCATCTAGATGGAATTATCCGTAGACAACACAAACCGATTCGCGTGATGCATATTTCCGAAATTTTTGCTGAGTGTTTATAACATGCCTTCACATCCGAAATTAGCTGAGGCCTTTGTCAAAGATAAAGAACGTGCCAGGTGGCATGATCAATCGCTCTGGTTCGTGCGCTCGAAACGCGACAAAGCCGTCCATCAACTTCCGGAATGGGAATTACTTCGCGAGCAGGCCTCGAAGATTAAATCTTATACGGTTTCCCATTTGCCCGATTTGCTGGAAGAATTTGAGCGGAATGCCAAAGCGAAAGGGGTTCACGTTCACTGGGCACGGGATGCGAAAGAACATAATGAGATTGTTCATAGCATCCTGCAGAAGCATCAAGTGAAGCGCATCGTGAAAAGCAAGTCGATGCTGACCGAAGAGTGTCATCTCAATCCTTATCTGGAACGCCACGGGATTGAAATTGTGGACACCGATCTCGGGGAATGGATTGTTCAGCTTCAGGATAAACCGCCCAGTCATATTGTGATGCCTGCCATTCATATCAAAAAGGAAGAAATTGGCGAGCTGTTCCATGAGAAACTGGGCACGGAAAAAGGAGCCACCGACCCACAATATCTAGCGGAATCAGCCAGACAGCATTTACGTCGGAAGTTTATCGAAGCCGACGCCGGCATTACAGGCGTGAATTTTGCTATTGCCGACACGGGGGGCTTTGTCGTTTGTACGAACGAAGGCAACGCCGACCTGGGAACAGGCCTGAATAAACTGCACATCGCCTGCATGGGAATTGAAAAGCTGATTCCCCGCGCTTCGGATCTGAGTGTCTTTCTCAGACTTCTGGCGCGATCGGCTACCGGCCAGCCGATTACCACCTATTCCTCTCACTTTCATGGCCCCAAGCCCGATGGCGAGATGCACATTGTCCTTCTGGATAACGGGCGCAGCGAAATTTCTGGCAGCGATGAATTTCGTCGCTCCTTAAATTGCATTCGTTGCGCCGCCTGTATGAATACGTGCCCCGTCTATCGGCGAAGTGGCGGTTACAGCTATAACAATACGGTTCCCGGCCCGATCGGTTCGATTCTGGGAGCCGCCCACGATACGAAAAAACATTCCAGCTTGCCGTTTGCCTGCAGCCTGTGTGCTTCCTGCACTGATGTCTGTCCTGTCAAAATAGATTTACATCATCAACTGTTGACCTGGCGAAAAGAAATTCGGCTGAAGGGTCTACTCCCTCTTTCAAAACGGCTTTCGATGAAAATGATGGGGTGGATGATGCAGGCGCCGCGGTTGTATCAGTTCGCTGGAACATGTGCGCGGTGGGTTGTGCCCTACTTGCCACGCTTTTTACTTTACAATCGTTTTAATGCCTGGGGAAAGCAACGGGAGCTACCCGACATCCCAAAACAGAGTTTCCGAGAGTGGATGAAAAAGAATCATGACCGCAAGTAAAGATCATATCTTGAGCCAGCTCCGGAAACAGTCCGTTCCCAAAACGGAATTGCCCGACCTTCAGGATGCAAAACTGAAAGCGCAGTGGGTCACTTACGCGGATCCCGCTCAGCAGTTCTCAGACACCCTGGAATCGGTGGGTGGTTTGTGCTGGCGCGTGAAGAACATCGAAGAAGTCAATCAGCGACTGGCAGAACTTCCCGTGTATCAGGAATCGAACCAGATCTGCTCACTGGTTTCCGACTGTGGTCAGCCGACGATGAATGTGAATGAGGTGACGGACCCTCACGATTTTAAAGACGTTGATTTTGCGATTCTGCCCGGCGAATTCTGTGTGGCGGAAAATGGTGCCGTCTGGACCACTAACGATGGCGGACCGCAAAGAACCCTGTATTTCCTGTCGCAACACGTGGCATTGATAGTGCCCGCTTCGGAAATCGTGCCTCACATGCACGCCGCCTATGATCGCCTGACATTCGAAAACCCCAGCTTCGGCACCTTCATGTCGGGCCCCTCTAAAACCGCCGACATCGAGCAATCACTTGTGATCGGCGCCCACGGTGCCAGATCCTTGACCGTCTTTTTGGTGGAAGAGCCGTTTTAAGTCTGATGTGACGCATGAAATACACGAAAATTCCTATTCGTGAGATGCTTGAGAGGTTAGCATAAAGTTTGACAAACTCCATCGGTGCTGACTGCTTACTCCCCCGATAAGAAAGTGAATTCATGCGATCGCGAAATTTGATTCAAACCCTCGCGATGGTCGCGGCGGTCTGCTGCCTGTTCTCGGTGCAAGTGGAAGCGAAGCAGCCTAACTTTGTGTTTGTGATGGCGGATGATTGTACGTTTCGCGATATCGGCTGTTATGGCGGGCAGGCTCATACGCCGCACATTGATCGGCTGGCTACGGAGGGGATGCGGTTCACGCGTTGCTTTCAGGCGGCGCCGATGTGCTCGCCCACCCGGCATAATATTTATACCGGTCAGTATCCGGTTAAGATCGGGGCGTATCCCAATCATACGAACGCGTACGTCGGCGTGAAAAGCATTGTGCAGTATCTGAAGCCGCTGGGTTACCGTGTGGCCCTCAGTGGCAAAACTCATATCGGACCCAAGTCTGTCTTTCCCTTCGAAAAACCAAAAGGGGCGGGTCTTGTTAAAGCGGCCGGAAACTTTTTTGCTGACTGTAAAGAGGAAAACGATCCGTTTTGTGTTTTCTTTTGTTCTAACGAGCCGCACACACCCTGGAATAAAGGAGATCCCTCGCGCTACGAGGCGAACAAACTGAAGCTGCCGCCTTATTTTGTTGATACCCCGGAAACGCGCGAGGTTATGACGCGCTATCTGGCAGAAATCACTTACTTCGACGGAGAGGTCGGCGGCATTCTTGCTGCGCTCGATGAGAGTGGACTTCGCAAGAACACGCTTGTGATTGTTGTCAGCGAACAGGGCAGCAGCATGCCGTTTGCGAAATGGACCTGTTACGATTCCGGCCTGCAGTCTGCTTTCATTGCTCGCTGGCCGGGTAAGATCCAGCCTGGCAGCATCAACCGTGCGATGATCGAATACGTGGATCTGGTTCCCACTTATGTAGAAGCGGCGGGTGGCACGCCTGATCGTGTGCTTGACGGCAAAAGCCTGCTGCCTGTCTTCGCTGGGAAGCAGGAACACAAAGAGTATGTCTTCGGCGAAATGACGACACGAGGAATTCATAACGGCTCTGATACTTTCGGAATCCGCTCCGTGCGGTCGAAACAATTCAAGTACATCTGGAATTTCACACCTGAAATCGAATTTCGCAATATTTGTATGTTGTCACCCGAATTCAAGAGCTGGGAAACGAAAGCGGCCACCGGTGATGCAGACGCCGCCGAGAAGGTACGACGGTATAAAAACCGACCCGGTGTTGAGCTGTACGACATCACCAAAGACCCGACCGAGTGGAATAACCTGGCGGGCAAACCAGAATACGCGTCGGTGCAGGCTGAGCTGAAGGCGGAACTGGAAGCATGGATGAAACGTTGCGGCGACAAAGGCCAGCAGACCGAACTTGACGCTTACAAACGTACCAGAGTCGGCAAGAAGAAAAACAAGAGGAAGAAAAAATGAAGTTTCTACGAAGCACTCTGTTTTTAGTGTTCTCAGCAACGATGTTAGAGGCCGGCGCTGCAACGCAGACAGAGCAAAACGCGCGCAAGCCGAACGTGATTTTAATCATGGCCGACGATGTGAGTTGGGAATGTTTTGGTGCCTACGGCGCGGAGGACTATAAAACGCCGCACATTGATGCATTGGCGAAGCGCGGTGTGCGATTCAAAAACTGTTATTCGACACCGCTCTGCACGCCGTCGCGCGTGAAGCTGATGACGGGCAAATACAATTTTCGTAACTACACCCATTTCGGCTATCTCAACCCTAAAGAGAAGACCTTCGGTCAGATGATGCAGGCCGCGGGTTATAAAACGGCCATCGCTGGCAAGTGGCAACTGAACGGGATCTATCACGGCGTCGAGGGCAAAGATGACAACACGCGCCCGTTCAAGGCGGGTTTTGATGAATATTGCCTGTGGCAACTGACTCGGGGAGCCAGGGTCAAAGACGGAGGGGGCGAACGTTTCTGGAGTCCGTTGTTAGAACAGAACGGCAAGTTCTTGTCGATTGAAGCTAACCACGGAAAGTACGGTCCGGATATCACCTCGGATTTTGTCTGCGACTTTATCGACAAGAACCGGGATCAGCCTTTCTTCGTTTATTATCCGACTACACTGGTACACAATCCTTTTGTGCCGACACCTGATACTATTGGATCTGCGCCACGGAATCATGATGCGAATAAATCACCGAAGAGCAAAAAGGAAAGAAAAGCCAACTTTGTCGCCATGGTTAACTATCTGGATAAGATCGTGGGCAAGATTGTGAAACAGGTAGAGCAGGCGGGGCAGTTGGAGAATACACTCATTCTGTTTACGGCCGACAACGGAACGAATGTTGGTATTAACTCGCGCTGGAAAGGCCAGAACATTCAAGGCGGGAAAGGTTCCACCACCGACATGGGCACGCATGTGCCTCTGGTAGCTTATTGGAAAGGGCATACGCCCCAGGGTGTGGTGCTGGATGACTTGATTGACTTTACAGATTTCTATTCCACGTTCGCTGCTATGGCCGGTGTGAAACTTGGAAAAGACGATCCCATCGATGGCCGTAGTTTTTTGCCACAGTTGAACGGGAAAAAAGGGCATCCCCGCGAGTGGGTATTCTGTCACTACCAACCTTACTGGGGCCGGTTTAAAGGCAGTCAATATATTCGTGACGGGCAGTTCAAACTTTACCGCGACGGACGTTTTTTTAATGTTCCCCAAGATCTTAAAGAATCGCGAAATCTGACCGTTGATTTATCTGGAGAGCGAGGAAAAAATGCGAGGCTGAAGCTGGAACAGACACTTAAAACGGTCCCTCCCGCTCCGGCCATTGAGGGAGGTCGAAATATTAAAGAACGTCCCGTCTACCCGGACTGGAAAAATATTTTGGACCCGAACGATTAGCTAACAATCCTATAGAAATCAAAGAACATCATATGAAGTACATGCCTTTGAAAAACTCCCTCCTGCTGTTGGCGACGATTCTGGTGATCTCCAGTTCTCTCCACGCAGCGGACAAACCAAACAAGCAGCGGCGGCCTAACATTGTGTGGATTGTGGTTGATGACATGTCGTGTCACTTCGGTTACCAGGGAGAAAAACTCGTTAAGACGCCCCACGTGGATCAGCTTGCTCGGGAGGGTGTTGTTTTCAGTAACGCGTATGTGACGGCTCCGGTCTGTTCCACGTTTCGTTCGGCCTTGATTACCGGGATGTACCAGACGACCATCGGCGCGCACCATCATCGGAGTGGGCGGGGTGCGTTAAAGATTCCATTACCCGAGGGGCTCCAGACCATTCCCGAACTCTTTCGTCAAGCCGGTTATTACACGACCAATGCCAATGCGGACGGGACACGCCCCGGAAAAGAGGATTATAATTTCGTCTATCAAAGATCGGACCTCTACGATGGGACGGATTGGACCAAACGTGCCAAAGGCCAGCCGTTCTTTGCGCAGTACCAACTGGCGGGAGGAAAGCTGCGAAATATTGATCGTTCTTACGTGAAAGTGAAATCTGAACTGGATGATTTGGTCACAGCAGAAGAAGTGACGCTACCGCCCTACTATCCGGATCATCCGGTCATTCGCAAGGACTGGGCCGAGTATCTCAACTCGGTTGTTTACACGGATAGACAAGTCGGGCAGATCATTGATCGCCTGAAAGCACAAAACGTTCTCGACCAAACCATCGTCATTTTTCTGACCGATCACGGTATCAGTCACGCGCGCGGCAAACAGTTCCTCTATGAGGAAGGGATGAAGATTCCCTTTGTGGTCTGGGGGCTGAAGTATGAACCAGCGGGATCCGTGCGAGACGAACTCATTTCGCACATTGATCTCGCGGCGACCAGTCTGGCATTTGGGGGAATAAAAATCCCATCCACAATGCAGGGTCGCCCGTTGTTCGGACCACAGGCCCAACCGCGCGAGTATGTGGTGGCGGCCCGTGACCGTTGCGATGAAACCGTGGATCACATTCGCGGCATTCGCAAAGGAAACTTCAAATACATTCGCAATTACCTGCCCGAGCGGCCTTATCTGCAGCCCTGCAAATACAAGGACGCGAAACCCTTCATGCCTGTGTTGCGCGAACTGTATGACGCCGGTAAACTAAACGAAGCACAATCTCTGCATCTCGCCGAAACACGGCCTGAGGAAGAACTCTATGACCTTTCCCGCGATCCGTGGGAAATTCATAATCTTGCCAGCGATGTCGCTCAGAAAAAACGGCTTGCCGAATTTCGTGGTCTACTCGCGAACTGGGAACTCAATACCAACGACCAAGGCCGTTTTCCTGAATCAGAGGCCATGTATGATAGTGATATGGCGCCTTATCTGGCCAAGTCGCTGAAACGAAACCCTGATCAAGCCAAGGTCCTGGAGTCGAATATTTCGCAAATGAAACGCTGGCACGCCGCAGGTAAATAAGGAGCTTCCATGAATCAACGATCAACAATGCTGCAAGAGCAGACACTATCCGACCATCGGCTGCGTAGACGCGATTTTCTTTATCAAACTTTACTCGCGGGAGCTGGCGCGCTGGGAGTGTGCCGACTGGATGCTGCAGAAGACAAAATGCCTCTATTGGGGCAGGGCGCATTTCAGTATCGCCCTGTTGCGGGGTGGGGTGTGTTGGATGCAAAAACTCCTGTGAAGAACTGCAGCGCCATGGTCGTCGATGCCAAGGATCGGATCTTTCTGCTTACCGATCACCTTGATAACAATATTATCATTTATAACAAGGAGGGTCAGTTGCTCGGAAAGTGGGGCAAACGATTTCCCGGCGCGCATGGTCTGCAGATTGTGAAAGAGGGGAACCGCGAGGTTCTGTTTATTACCGACCTCAATCTGAATCGGGTCTTCAAGACGACGCTCGATGGGGAAATATTGATGGAGTTGACCTATCCTAAATCGACGGGCAAGTATGCCAGCGCGAAAGAGTTTCGCCCCGCATGGACACTGCATTTACCTGACGGCGATTTCTTCGTGCTGGACGGGTATGGCAAAGATTACATCATGCGTTACAACCGAGAGGGCAAGCTGTTGCATTACTTTGGCGGGCCGGAGGGGGGCATTGCCCATTGGGGCCCGCATGGGGGAACCATTGATTCACGCGGTCCGGGTGAGCCTGAGATGGTGATTGCGATGAGTGACCAGCAGACGATCAAACGGCTCTCGCTGGATGGCAAGCTGATCAAGGAAATTCATTTGCCCGGCTCGAATCCGCGCATGATCCAGATTGTCGGCGAGCATATGTTCGTGCCCCATCTGGCGGACAACTGGCCTAAAGATCGTCAAAGCACTGGCTATATTTCAGTGCTGGACCGCGATTACAAAATCGTCTCGAACATCGGCGGGACCGTACCGAGTTACGTCAACGGCAAGCTAGAGCCGATGCAGCAACAAGGGGGTCTGTTCCGTCATCCGCACGATCTGGTAGTTGCCTCGGACGGCGCGATCTATGTTCCACAGTTCGCTTCCGGGAATACGTATCCGGTGAAACTGGTGCCTGAGACTTCGGCATGATATCGTTCTCTAAGATGTGTTGCTTCAATGAAAAATCCCTTTCGGAATCCGTCCATGAAAAAATGCCTTGACCTGATAATACTATTCTTCATCATTTCGGTTTGCATTACGCGACCCGCAGTGGCACAAACAAAAGAGGTGTCTGCGCCCGTTGATATGCGCACGTTGACAGGCAAGGTCATGGTGGGATACCAGGGCTGGTTCAACTGTGAGGGTGACGGCGGAAAACTGGGTTGGAAACATTGGGCGCAAAACCGCAAGAAGCCATTCGGGCCGGGCAACGTGACCGTCGATCTATGGCCCGATGTTTCGGAACTGGATGCGGATGAACGATTTGCCACGGGATTCCAACACGCCGATGGCAGCATGGCGGATGTCTTCAGCAGCGCGAACCGCAAGACCGTGCTGCGCCACTTTCGCTGGATGCGTGATTACGGAATCGACGGTGCGTTCCTGCAGCGTTTCGCGGCGGGACTTACGTCGCCGGTTCTACATCAAAATAAAGACAAAGTGCTGTCACATGTTCGTGAAGGTGCGAAACAGTCAGGGCGTGCGTATGCGGTGATGTATGATCTCAGTGGCCTGAAAGCAGGGCAGGTCAAGTGGGTGCGCGACGACTGGAGTCAGCTGCGCGATCAGCGTCAAGTGACCGACGACGCCACATATCTGCATCATGAAGGAAAGCCTTTAGTGGCTGTCTGGGGAATCGGCTTTAGTGATAATCGTCCGTATTCCCTGGGCGAGTGCTTCGAGTTGGTGAAGTGGTTGAAGTCGAGTGGCTGCTCTGTGATGGTGGGCGTGCCTTCGTTTTGGCGTGAAGGGAGGCGCGATGCCGTCAACGATCCGTTATTACATGAGATTATCAAAGCCGCCGACGTCATCAGTCCGTGGACGATTGGCCGCTATCGCTCGCCCGACGAAGCAGCGCGTCACGCGACGCGCGTCTGGGAACCCGATCAACGTTGGTGTCAAAGCGCGGAACTGGATTTTCTGCCTGTTGTATTTCCCGGATTCAGCTGGCACAACCTGCACGGCGGAAAGCTCGATCAAATTCCGCGGCTCAGAGGTGAGTTCTTCTGGTCGCAGATCACCGCTGCGAATCAAGCGGGATGTCAAATGATTTATATTGCGATGTTTGACGAAGTCGATGAAGGGACCGCAATATTTAAGTGTACCAATACCCCGCCGACCGCGAATGGGGGCAAGTTCACAACTTACGAAGGATTACCCAGCGATCATTATCTCAAACTGGCGGGCAGGGCAGGGAAGCTGTTCAAAGACAAATACGTTTCGAAGTCACCTGCGAACAAAAAAACCGGTCATCGACTGCTGATCGGCTATGGAGAAGGGTTGCTGGAGCTGGATGAGAAGAATCACACGGTCTGGCACTATCAGAATCCTGAAATTGAGCTGGTCTATGATGCGTGGAAATTAGAGAACGGGAACATCCTTTTTTCGCATCGCTTTGGCGTTCGCGAAGTCAACACTGCGAAAGAAACGGTGTGGGATTTCAAAGTAGCCCGAGAAAAAGGGAAGCAGGAAATCAATTCGTGCCAGCCTTTGAAGGGAGGCAAGACGCTGATACTTGATTGTGGCAATCAAAAACTTCTGGAGGTCAATCGCCAAAAGAAAGTGACGTTATCCATTGATCTGCCGGACGGCGGCAAAAACCCGCACAACCGGTATATGCAGGCTCGGAAAACGCCAGAGGGTACGTATTTAATTTCCTATCGCGATAAAAAGAAGATCTTAGAGCTGAACGCGGACGGTGATGTGGTCTGGCAATACGCGCTCAAGGACAACGACCGTCCTTTCACTGCTATCCGTCTGGCGAACGGGCGGACGCTGGTGCCTAATATCACGTCGAACCGCATTATTGAAATTGCCCCCGATGGCAAAACGACTTGGGAATTGAATACCAAAGATGATTTGGGTTTTCAGATTTTGTATCCGGTCGGCGTGCACGTGCGCAAAAACGGGAACCTGGTCGTGATCAATTCCGACTATCATTATAAAAAAGGCATTAACAATGATGTGCAGGCCTTTGAAATCAATCGCGAGAAGCAAGTGCTGTGGAAATTAATGAAAGCTGACCTTGAGAAAGACGGCAAAGTGCCCGTTGTCGAACGCGGGACTAAAATGCCTTCGCATCATTTGCTGAGTATTCAGGTGCTGGGAGAGCCGTTCGAATTAAAATAGGCGTGATGACATTCACCAGCGATCTATTGGTTTCGCTTCCCTTTTTCTTTGCTCACAGATCTTCTCTGCTTTAAAATACAGTGAGCAGTATATTCGATCTTCTGGCTACGATATCTCTTCTTAAGGAATTTACGATGCGAAGTCTGATCTTTGCCTTCCTGGTTGCCATTGCTTCACACACCTCTCCTGTCCTGGGGCAGGAAGCTGCGCCGGATGCACCCCAAAGTGTGAAGCCTGGAATCAACAAGGCATTCCTCGACCCCGATCTGGATGTTGAGAAATGGATCAAACGTTTTGAAGTCGAAAGCCGCGAAGTCTTCCGTGCCCGGACACAGATTGTGAAACAACTGAAGCTCTCTCCCGGCGACCGCATCGCCGACATTGGTACGGGCACCGGGTTGTTTGTCGAACCCTTTTCCGAAGCGGTCGGCAACAAGGGCTGGGTTTATGCCTTGGATATCGCTCCAAAATTTGTGGAACGCGTTGGGAAAATGGCAGAGATCCTCCATCTGAACAATGTCACGCCGGTACTCAGCGGACAGGACGACATTCGTCTTGCTCCCGGCTCGGTCGATGTGGCCTTTATCTGTGATGTCTATCACCATTTCGAATACCCGGCTGCTTCACTGGCTTCAATTCGCAAGGCGCTGGTTCCCGGAGGCACACTGGTTTTGATTGATTTTGAACGGATCCCGGGAAAGTCGAGAGAGTGGACGTTGAACCATGTCCGCGCCGGGAAAGCAACATTCCGAAAAGAGATAGAGAAAGCCGGCTTCGAATTTGTGGAAGAAGCGAAAGTGCCTGCCCTCAACGAAAACTACTTCCTGCGTTTTCGGCGGAAGTAGTTGGTTGCGGGCGGACACATGGGCCCGCCCGCTATGCCTGGCGTGAACTCAAAGTGATTTTTGTCTTTCGTTTCCATTTCTCAGAAAACTTTGATCCAGTGGCAGCGGATTTCGTTTTCGGAGTTATGACTTTAAAATGCCCCCAATGTGGCCAAACGCGGAAAGTGTTCGCTTTTAAGATTGTTTCCGATGTCTGTGAGGAGTGTGGCTACCTTCCACTGCAGACGCGGATCACTCGGTGGGTATTGCAGGCTTTATCGTTGTTTCTGCTTCTATGGGGAATGACCCTGTTGTGGCACGCCGTCCAATTGGCGAATCAGGACTTCCTCCATTTGTTTCATCCTTCAACAACGTATGGTTATGAAAACCGGACTACATTGCTGAAGTCTTTGATTCTTTCTGCTGTGGTGGGAGTCTTCATTTGCACAATGTCGTTAATCATGTTTGACCTCGCGATGCATAGCCTCCGTGCCAAAGTCAGTAAGGTGCATGCTGTTGTAAAGCGTGTTTCTTCTAAAATGTCTATGGTTTCCCTTTCTGTTCTCTGTGTGGTCGTTGTCATTGTACCCGTCTGGGTCTGGTTCGATGCCTGTTTTCAGCCCGCGTTGTCCTGGGCACGCGTTGATCTGGGGATTCCGGATGAAGTGGGGCTGAGTTTGATCGAGTTGAACTCAATGGGGGCTGCTTTTTTATTAGATGCCGGGAAGCCAACTTACTTCCAGAAAATCCATTCCATGTCGGCACTCGGACCACGCATCTGGACGATGATATTTATTTTGTGTGTCACATCTCTATCCCTACTGCTGGGTGTGATGCACGTGGTTTTCAACGGCGACAGCAAAAAGTACATCCTTGTTTTCACAGTGACTGTGATTGGATTAGCAGCAATCGTTCATCAACGAGAGAATTTTCTCTGGTATTCGGTGAGACATCGTGTCGCAAATCATCTTCCTTTATTTCAAAACTTGCAACAAGAGTTGAAACGGGAATGGCCGACCACATCGGGGACGCTTCCTGAAGTGGGCAAGTATTTTGCACACGAACAACGGCCCGATGAACTTTTTCTCCTTGACCCAACGTCGTATGGTGTTGCCGAATCATTAGGGGGTTCTGTGATAAAGTTGCCCGACGGAGGGTTCTCTTTTACGTTGGGGCCGCACTATTTATTTCTACTGGAATATCATCCGCAAAAGCGTGTTCCGTTGGCGAAGGTCCAAAGCGAATTCTGGACTTCGCATCTCGTCAGATCCAGCGAAATCGAAGAGGGATGGTTCCTGACTCAATACACGACTGTCCGGAAAGAAAAAGGGGTTGATACAAAAACTACAGAAAACTAATCTAGCCTGTGTTTAGGTTTATTGCAGCGTCTCCAAGGCCATTTGAAACGAGTATCATAAAATGAAAAACGCTATGGTTAAATGGGATGCGCTCTAAGCTCATAAAAACCTCTGTGTCGAATCAATAACAGTCAGGAAGAATGTCATGTGTAAAAATCTTATTCGGAGGGCGTTATTGGCGTTTGTGTTGATTCCGGTTATGGTAGTCGTCGGCGCGGACGAAAAACCCAAACAGGATGCTGTCTCTGAGTTCACAGGCACGTGGAGTACGATTTCCGGAACGAACTCGGTGATTTTCAGTATCAAAGACGATGGTGAAGCGGTGATGTTTCTCCTGCAAAGCGGCGCGTACAACATGGGCAATGTGCCCTGGAAGCGGGTTCCCGGAGGAATATTAATCGAAGGCTTACCCCGGTTCCGGTTCTGGAAAGGGAGGAATCGCAACGAAGCGCGCGTTGAGATGGAAGCACTTCCGCCTGAGATGACCAGTGAAGATTGGCAGGAGTTTCCGCTTTCCTTTTTCATGCGTCGCGCGAGCAGCAAGCGTTTGCCTAAGCAGTTTCATCAGCGAAGTTTGCCGAAAAACTGGGGCAATGCGAAGCTGCCTCCCGAGTGGGATCAATCAGCGGGACGCAGACGCGTATATCGAGAGAAATAGGATGGATGCAAGAGGGCTGATTCGTTTTTATCTTCGCAAACAGAAGGATGTCCCATGTCAACGAAAATCAAAGTCATTGCTCTTTTCACTTCTGCCCTGGTTTGTCTGCTCTTACTGTTTCCGCCTCGCACGATGGGAACAGTAACGTCGTTGAAATCGGTTTCGCGCGGTTTTCTGTTTGGCGATGTTTATCTCACCAGTGTACCGAATGGATATCAAGCAAACGAAAAGGGCCATAATGTCCTGGTTTATACCAATGTTTTTTGTCGGATTGACGTGACCCGGCTGGTGATGGAATTGATGGTTGTTCTCTCGGTAGCCACCCTGCTCGCATTATTTTTGAATCTGCGCTCGGGTGGACCTAAGGAGCTCTGATTTCTGTTCACTTGACCGAGCTGTCCGAATCGGTGGCGGGTTCTGTCTGCTCGTCGAGATAGCGGTATAATTTGTCGATTGATGGTGTGTATATATTCGCTTTCTGTATTAGTTTTCGGAACTCATCGGCGAGGGTCTGCATTTCATCGCGTGCTTCAACCGCGTGTCCAATCTTGATGCTTGCAGTCCTGTCTTCGAGCATGCGTCTCATCAATACGAGGAGCAGTGGTTCTGGAAGCCATTGGAATATAAGGTGTTTTTTTGGCGTGATCGGGACACCGATTTTTGAGAGCACTTTGTAACCCTCGCGAATGGCCCGCAACATCAGCAGGAGGGCATCGCGCGTGTGAGCCAGCCTTTGAATGTCTAAGTCGACCATGTACAGGGCGTTGCCTGTGGGACTGATTTCCGCAACATGCGTTTTGAGCCACGCATCCATATTTGCGCAAATCGACACGGGAAATCCGGCTGATCGAAATGTATTGGCGATGGACCTGATACGCGGTGACCGGCTGCCGTCAAGCTCGCCGATGGTCGTCGGTTGCTCCTGCTTTGCGAGAATGAGGTATCGGATGCTGTTGTTATGCGGCACAGCGGCGGCTCCGGGAAAACCCAAAAGGACTCTTGCCTGACCAAGGGCTTCAACCATTTCTTCGGCACCTGCGGCGTTGTTGCCTAAGAACATCACACTGGGTGTCTGCTGGTTTCTGGCCAGAATCGGCAATGCCTCCCTGACATGATTCCTGGGCAAAAAAACCAGCACCAGCTCGTAGGCATCCTCGGGTTCAAGAGACGCGACCGTTTTCACGTGCGTTGTGGTCTGTCTCCCACTGCCGAATTCTTCGAGAACAATCCCCTGCTCACGAATGTTTTGCAGACGCTTGCCTCTCGCCAGCAGGGAAACGTCCTCTCCCGCTTCTTTTAGCAGTGCCGCGTAAAGACTTCCCATGTTGCCAGCACCGTAAACCAGGATTTTCATGCTGCTTTACCCTCATCAGTGTTACCAGATGCCCGGGATCAAGCGAAAACGCACCCGCTTTGTGTAATCCGTGTAGCCCGGTAGTTCTGCTCTGAGTGTACGATCTTCAAGAGCCGTGCGGATCACAATCCCGATTAGAGAGAGTAGTGTTGGGACGAAGGCCCACGCCGACGCAAGCAGAAGAGGTGTCGAGAGTACCCAACACAAGAAACCAACATAACCGGGGTGACGTAGATAAGCATAGGGTCCCGTGTCAATTACGCGATGACCGCGGTCGGTCTGAATGCGGACCGTCTTCTCGAAAAACGGGTTCACGACCATCGACCACGTGAGTAGTGCCGAGCCGAGAACGAAGAGCACCAGGCCAATCGACCATGCCATTTCGGTCAATCTTGAGCTGCCGTCTCGAAACTCAAGTCCGGCAATAATGTAAATCGCGATGATCAGAGGTGCGAACAATGCGGCCCAGACTTTGTCCCAGGTCTTCGTTCCTTTGCTGAAACGCATTCGTGCCGCGATCAACTCAGGATTCCAGAGTTGCATGCAGGCCCAGGTGATGACAAGGTTTATGACCAGGAGACCTACATAGATCCAGCCGAGTATCCAATCCAGTCGACCCGCGGGAACAAAGAGCAGCACTGCAAAGAAGACTGTCGTTCCCACGACGGCCAGCCCAACGAGGGTTGGCGACACAGGTTCCAGGGAGTCGGAGCGCGTCTCCAAGTCGACCATTTCGGAGTGTTCCTTGTCTCGTGAAATTACAAGACAGTCGCTGACTTCTATTCTGTTTTCATTTTGCTTTTTGAAAACCGGATTCAATCAGTTCTTCGTAGCCCTGTGGGAGGGGTTGGACTTTATCGTTATATTTTTTCAGAAGGCTCGCGGCGATTTTGGCACGAAAACCGACGGCACAGTGAAGATATACAACTTTATCTTGAGGTAATTTTTTTTGTTCTTCTTTAGAAATCCCATCCTGCAAGCTGCTGAGTGGTAAAAAAATCGCCCCTTTGACATGACCCGCATTCCATTCGTCCTGTTCTCTGACATCAACAAGCACGGCTTTATTGCTTTCGATGTTTTTTTTAATCGTCGTCAGAGAATCTCTCGTATGCTCGGCAGCAAAACTGAGGGATGTAATGCTCGCGAATAAGATAATCGTGCAGGTCCACTTCATGATTCGTTTCCTGTTTTTATGTGTAAAGATGATGCCGTAGGGGAAATTCGAATGTCGACCTGCATAATAACGTTATTTCTGGCACTTTTCTATGTGATAAATGGGGGTTTTATTTTCTGTTGCTCGCTGCGCTCGGTGTGTGTGTTTGTGATTGTTGTGAACGGCGTGGGAGCGTCAATCGGTGGCGGTCAAGGCGGTTTTTTCCTTGTTTTTCAGGTGTTTTTCGGGGAAGGGGAGGTTGCTGTTTTTTGTTGTTTTTGAAAAATTTTGTAACTTGATGACTCTCGGGCAGGTAAACGTGGTAGATCAGGTTAAGATTGGTGGTCGGTATCGTGCGATCTGAAATGGAGAACTGCCAACATTCGTTATCGTCTTTCTGTAAAAAGGGGCTTATCCGTGCATACTGTGAATCCAGTTTCTTATCTTCAACGGCTTACATTCCTACTCTGTTTTCTGGCGATGGGCACAGTTGTCTTTGCCCAGGAAAAATCTGCGACGGAGCCGCGCAAGGAAAATATTGATTGGAACCAACCGATCGCCGTGGCTTCGATTGCCAGCGTCGACCGCGTTCTGGAAGACATTGATTATCTGTTTGGAACGGTTGATAAACCGGAATACCCGGCGATGATCAAGGGTTTTCTGGCCCAGTACCGGGACCTGGAAGGGTTGGATAAAACCAAGCCGTTCGGAGTTCTCGTTTATTTGAATAAAGGAATCTCTCCGCAACCGACATCTGTTGGATTTGTGCCGATCAAAAATCTGGATGAATTAACCGAAACACTGAGCGAGGTTGGTTTTCAACTGGCGCCGGTAGAAGGAACAGAAGATCGCTATACGCTAGCGCTGCCTAATTTTTCGGTGCATCTCAAGCTAGCCCACGGCTATGCCTTCTTCCAGCTCAAAAGCGAAGCACTGGATCGAGATTTTACCGACCCCGACACTTACACCAAAGCGCTAGCTGCTAAATACGATGTTGCTGGCTCGCTGTTATTGCAAAATGTACCTGAGCCGATGCGGATGATGGCCGTGGATCTGGCGAGTGCCAAAATTGATGAACAACTACCCCGCAAACGAAACGAGAACGATTTTCAATATCGCACGCGTTCTGAAACGACAAAGTTTCTGTTAAACCAATTTGAGCTGGTAGCAGCAGATGGTGAAGATTTGACATTCGGCTACAACCTGTCAAAAGCAGACAAGCAGATTCAATTACATCTAGGAGTTAAAGCGAAAACCGGTTCAAAACTGGAGGCAGAGTTAAAGAACGCTTCCAAGGCAACCAGCCAATACTCATACCTCAATGCGGCGGCGGCAGATTTTCTCGCCTATAATGTCTTTCCGTTACGTAAAGATTTTGAACAGAAAGCGATTCTGGACTTGATTGAAAAGTCAAAGGCGAATGTACCCCCTGCTTTACTGGGAGATGATTCGACACCAGGCTCGGTCGCGAAAATGATAGAAGCGGGCAAAGCAACCGTTCGTTCGGGAAAATTGGATGGACACGTTCAAATTTTGCAGACATCTAAAGGGAAGCCTGCTGTGATTGCAGCCTTGAAGTTGACGCAGGGGAATACCTTCAAAGAAGGCTTGCAAGAGTTGTTTGATTTGATGTTACAGGCAGAAGATACGCAGGGAATGGAAAAAAATGTCGCTGAGGTCGATGGAGTGACGATTCATAAAATTCTTCCTAATAACATGAAACAGGACACGAAAGAATTCTTTGGTGAGAACCCGGTTGTTTACGTGGGCTGTGGACCTCATGCGTGTTGGATGGCGATAGGAGAAGTAAGTTCTCTGGAATTATTGAAAAAGTCGATTGCCAATGGTCAAAGTACTCGCAGTAAACCCGGATCTGCGTTTCTGATTTCTTTAAAGATGGCTCCGTTCCTTTCACTGGCAGAAAAAAACGCGAAGAACCGCGAGATGATGGAAGCAGCCAAAGTTGCGTTTGCCCCGGGTGGTGATTTACTGACGTTTTATCCTAAAATCACAGCGAATCAAGCCAGCCTGAACCTGGATCTCGGCGAAGGTTTTATCCGACTGATTTCCTTAGCCATTGCCAACCGAAAGTAGAACACTGCTCCCACTATGTCTGAACCAGAAAATTCGATCCTCCCCTACCTGACAGAAGACTTGGCGGGAACAGGCGGTTCGCTAAAAAATGCCGTCGCAGATTTCGTTGTTGAGGAGATCCCCGTTTATGCGCCTACGGGTGAAGGGGATCATCTTTTTCTCTGGATTGAAAAGCGGGGTGTCTCTGCGCAGTTTCTGGTGAAGATATTAGCGCAACAGCTGCGAATCAATCCTCGGGACGTTGGTGTGGCCGGGATGAAAGATCGTCATGCGATTACGCGGCAGTTTGTTTCCGTGCCTGGAGAGTGTGAACCGCTGTTGGCTGATTTTGCTTTTGACGGGATCAGCATTCTGAAGAGTGCGCGACACGAACGCAAATTGAAAACGGGGCATCTCAAAGGGAACCGTTTTTCGTTATTGCTCCGCAATACGGATGATGATGGATTCGAGAAAGCGGTTGCGATTCAGGAACAAATCGCGCAATCCGGCTTTCCCAACTATTATGGTGCGCAGCGGATGGGCATTGGCAATGAAACCCTGATCATGGGTTTAAAACTGTTAAAAAACGAACGCGTGCCAAGCAAATACTTCAGCAACAAATCATTAAAGCGGCTGGCATTGTCGGCGGCGCAGTCCTGTCTGTTTAACCGTGTTTTGTCGGATCGCGTTTCTGATGGGAGTCTGCATACCGTTCAATTGGGGGACGTGATGCAGGTTTGTGAATCGGGTGGCATGTTCGTTGTGGAAGATGTGCCCACGGAACAGGGTCGCTTCGATCTGCACGAAACAGTGATTACCGGCCCTATTTTCGGGCCTAAAATGAAGCAAACCACACATGCAGTACAGGAGCATGAAGAAAAGGTCCTGCAGGAGTTTTCGCTGGAGCCTGCTCATTTTTTGCGATATAAAAAACTGACTTCTGGTGCCCGACGACCATTTCTTATCTGGCCCGAGCAACTTAAAATAGAACAAACGGCTGAAGGCATTTTATTCGACTTCGCGCTACCATCGGGCGTGTATGCGACGATGTTGTTAAGAGAATTTATGAAAAATGAAACAGCAGTGTCCGTTCCCGGCGACACTGTCTGAAAGGAATTTTTTTGTGAAAGTTTTGATCGATCAGGAACAGATCAACTCGCGCGTCATTAATCTGGGACGTGAGCTGGCAAATGAATACGAGGGCCGGCCGTTGACGATTATTGGTATTCTGGCGGGTAGCCTGGTGTTACTGGCCGATTTAATTCGTGCCATTGATGTACCCCATCAAGTGGGACTGTTGCAAGCATCCAGCTATCGTGGAAAGTCAACCACGCCCGGACCATTGCAAATGAATCTGGATTACTTGCCAGATATTACGGACCGCAATGTATTACTGGTGGATGATATTTTTGATACTGGCAAGACGATGCAGACAGTACTTGCTCAAATTGGTGAACGTCAGCCACGGTCTTTAAAATCGGCTGTCCTGCTTTGGAAAGAAGAAGCAACCGAGGTGGACCTCACCCCGGACTATCATTGTTTCAAAATTCCAGACCATTTTGTAGTTGGTTATGGTCTGGATTTTAATAACGAGTATCGCCATCTGCCATTTATAGCTTCATTAGAACCAAGCGATCTCGTTTAAGAAGTATTTTTTAAAGTCGAATCAAACGTCGAGATTTTTCACATCGAGAGCATGTTTTTCGATAAATTCGCGTCGTGGTTCGACGACGTCTCCCATTAAGACGCGGAAGATTTCGTCGGCAGCCGCGGCGTCCTGCATGCCGACTTGAAGTAAGACGCGTTGTGCGGGATCCATACTGGTTTCCCAAAGCTCTTCGGAGTTCATTTCGCCCAACCCTTTGAAGCGGGTCAATTTCAGGCCTTTTTCTCCGATTGCTCTCATCGAAGGCAGAAGATTTCGGAGATTCGTCAAACGAACGACATTCCCTCCGGTATTGATATTAAAAGGAAAAATGGGCTCTCCATTTCGGTTTCCAGGGGAATAGAAATCTTTTAATTTCATTCCATAGCCTCTTAACTGTTTCAACAATTCATTGATGGTTCTGATCTCATGCAAGTCGGTCACTTGCAGGGCACCTTCTTTGCCAAACTCATCTTCTTGGCCCTCTTCAGAAGTCGGCTCTTCGGTTGGCTGACCATTATCGTCTGCGATTTCGAGTTCTTCGCCACGTTTTGCTTCTTCTTCTTTCAAGAATTTGGTCATCTCTTCCTGGGAGGAGAACCAGAATTGTTCTTTGCCCAGGAAGATTCTGTATTGGGGAAGCAGGCCGTCTTCCGTTGCAAAATTGAGGGACAGGAACTTGAGGTCGATTCCGCGGCGATCCAGGGTTCCCAGCGGTTCTTCCAGTTCAGAAACGAGCTTAACGAGTTTTTCCAGCATTTCGCCTTCAAATATGGTTCCATCCTCATGTTCCAGATTGGAGCCGCTCAAGGCTAATTCAACGAGTTCCCCCATCATTTCTTCCTGTGTCTGAACATAGCGCACTTTTTTGCCCTGAGTCACTCTGTATAAAGGTGGTTGTGCGACGTAAACGCAACCATTATTTACGAGTTCGCGCATGTGGCGGAAGAAGAAAGTCAGGAGTAAGGTTCGAATGTGGCTGCCATCGACGTCGGCATCGGTCATCAAAATGATTTTCCCGTAGCGACGTTTCGTGACATCTTCCAGTTCGGCTCCCGGGGGAACGCCAACGGCTTTGAAGATATTGGAAATTTCGGCATTGTCCAGAATTTTAACGAGTTGTGCTTTTTCCACGTTCAGAATCTTACCACGTAGAGGCAAAATTGCCTGGATGTTGGAATCGCGACCGGTATCGGCGGAGCCGCCGGCTGAATCACCTTCGACCAGGTACAATTCTGTGATATCCAGTTCGCGGCTGCGACAATCTCGCAGTTTTTCGGGCAGGCCTCCGGTGGTGAGTGCACCTTTGCGGCGTACCATTTCTCGCGCTTTTTTAGCAGCTTCGCGTGCTTCCGCAGCGAGCAATCCTTTGAGAGCAATTTTTTTAGCGACGCCCGGATTTTCCTCAAAGAACTTTGTTAATTTTTCATTCACGACTGTTTGAACGATGCCTTCGACTTCACTGTTCCCCAGCTTTGTTTTTGTTTGTCCTTCAAATTGTGGATCTGGTACGCGCACCGTGATGACGGCAGTTAAGCCTTCGCGAAAATCGTCGCCACTGGGTATATAATCTTTAAACAAGTTCGCTTTTTTACCATAAGCGTTAACTGTTCTTGTGAGAGCGCCACGAAATCCGGAAAAGTGAGTGCCCCCTTCGAGGTTGTAGATATTATTAGCAAAACAGCGCACATTTTCGTGTGAACCATCATTATGCTGAACTGCGATATCAACTTGAACGTCTTCCTGCTCTCCTTCGATATGGATAATATCCTCGTAGAGCACACTTTCTGTGCGGTTCAAATGCCGTACAAACTCAATCAATCCTTCTTCATAATAAAATTCATCAGACTGGCCACTACGTTCATCATTGATCCGAATTCTGATACCCGCATTTAAAAATGCCAATTCCTGTAATCGTTTTGTCAGTGTGTCGTAGAGGAACTTGGTATCCGGAAAGATTGTTGCGTCTGGTTTGAAGGTAATTTTGGTTCCGCTTTTGTCTGTTTTTCCTAATTTCTGCATCGGAGTTTTAATAGCGCCCTGGGCAAATTCCAGTGTCCAGACATGTCCTTCTCGCCGCACTTCAGCTTCCAGCCATTCACTGAGCGCATTTACGGCAGTAATTCCGACGCCGTGTAATCCACCGGTGCCCGTTTTATAACCGCTTTCACGGTCGAATTTTCCACCAGCGTGAATTTCAGTGAGAACGACTTCCAAAGCCGGTCGGTTATTCATCTCCGGCATTTCACCTACTGGAATGCCACGTCCATCATCACTGCAGCTGACACTTCCATCAGCATTGATTTTCACATTTACCGTTGTGGCAAACTTATTGACACATTCATCGATTGAATTATCGACCACTTCATAAACCAGATGATGTAACCCGCGTAATGTCGTATCACCAATATACATGGCTGGTCGGGTTCGAATTCCTTCCACACCTTCCAGTGCACGAATATTGGATTCGTCATAACCTGTTTTTTCAAGATCTGCCTGACTCTCTTCTTGTTCACTCACGCTTAATCACTCCCGTGACTTAATTGATAGTTTCTCTTTTCAGAAACTGTGACATCTTTTTTCATCAGCCCCAAACAGTGAGATCACATTCCATTGATAGAACTGTTTGTGCTACTTTTTTACTTTAGATTTCAATCGAAATCGAATATCGCGGACATCCTGTTTCCCATACTCTTTTTGCAACTTTTGCAGCAATGAACCCTTATGAAATGAATTGAGTTCATTCAACAAGGCAGAATTTTCTACCCCTACCATTACAATTCGATTTTTGATTCCCTGGACTGCGGTCTGGCTGGCAATCTTTTCTCCTGCGGCCTGTTTCCAGGCTTTAATCAAACGTTGGTCTCCCCGCACACGAGCCAGGCCTTTCAAAGCAATCAGCTCTGACAAGGCTTGGGAAATAGGAGCGGCTGCAGGAACCGCACGACTCGATTTGAATTCGTACTGTTTTGACATTGATTACCGTGCTTGCGAAAGAGGCATGATAACGTATGTGTAACCATCGTCTGTTTTGAGAACGGCTGCACTGTCTGAATCGATCAATTGCAGCCTGATATGTGCTGCAGAGTCTAAAGTTTTGAGGAAATCTGCCAGGTAACGAACGTCGAACGTAATCACGATATCGTCGCCTTCGAATGGTATTGGAATTTCGACTTTCGATTCTCCCACCGAGGCCGCCACACTTTTCAATGTTAGCAAACCATTGGAAAAGATGAAGTCAACGCCCCGCGTTTCGACGTCTGTCACAATTTGTGCCTGACGAACTGCCGCGAAAAATGTTCCCACTTCCAAGTCGATATTGTGAATGGGTTCTGGTGGAATCACATCCCGGTACTTTGGAAATCGCCCTTCGACCAATCTACCGAAAATGGTTGATCGCCCACTTTTTACGATGACGTCGTTAGCACGAATCGCTATCTGAATACTGCCTTCATCGGCGATCAGACTTTTTTCAATCAACGTCATGGCTTTCGCGGGAATGACCGGACGGTTATTTTGATAGGCCTCATCTCCTTGATAAGAACAAGCCGACTCGACTAAAGCCAGTCTTCGCCCATCTGTGGCCGCTAAGGTCAATTTGTCATTTTCCACGTCAAACAACACACCACCCAGGGCATATCTTGTACTCTCCGGATCGGTAGCGAATACCGTTCTTCTGATCATTTCTCGGAATGACTGGATGGGAATCTCAAAAAAGTGAGATTCATTAAATGTTTCTACTGATGGAAATTCGGATGGATCATGTACAGAGAGTCGAAATTCACTCTTTCCTGCTTGAATCAGAATAAAATCCTGATCTGTCTGTTCATCTTTTTTCAGTTCGATTTCTACAGAATCGGTGTTTGCTTCACGTAGAATGGAAACCAGCTCGTGAACTGATAACAATATCTCACCGGGAACGATGACCTCGACCTCTTCGAAATCAAATCGAATACTGACTTCCAGGTCAGTTCCGCTCAATGTTGCCTTACCATCTCCTACTTCGAGCTTGGCACACTTCAGAATTTCTTTTGGTGTGCGAGAGCTAATGACGCTTCCAATCATCTGAAAGCCGGATAATAGTGTAGATCGGGAACAACTGAGCTTCATTTTTGGATCAACTTTTATAAGATTTTATAGAACTTCAAGACTCTCTCTGATCAATTTGAGAAGGTCTTTTGACAGCCAGAATCTGCAGACTTTGTGCGGATCTTATTTTATTGAGTTACGCGCGTTTTCACAATCATCTGAGGGCTTTGAATCTCCACAACAGAGTTGATTTTCAAGGTATTTTTTCTATTTAAAGTATTAATTTAGCAGTAGTAGTATCAGAGAGGCAGAAATAATGTGGATTACGAAGAAGTAAGAGATGTAAGTGGTTGTTATAAAATGACTTGTGATGTTATTATGACGGGAAATTTATGTTGAGAACCTGTTAGTTCAAAGTCAGACAAAAGAGGAACTTCTGATGAGTTCCGGTCTTATTTCAGAATCATGGTTCTGGCTCTGTTGATAAACCAAACAGGAGACAACATTTCGAGACCGAATTTAAGCAGGTTATGCACAAAATGCGGCGATAAAAAAGTAGAAAACAGTTAGAAGAGACGATTTGAAAGGATTGCTTTTCATAAATTTTCTCACCATTAAAAGAGATAGACTCCCATTTGCTGTTTGATACGAGAAACCTGTTGGCGTAATCCGGGTGACATATCGAGATCGTTTTGAATTTGACGACAAGCATGGATGACAGTGCTATGGTTTTTACGATTGAAATAAAGCGCAATTTTCTCCAATGAATCTTGAGTCAACTCTCTGGAAAGAAACATGGCACATTGTCTGGGGAGCACAAATTGTTGTGATCGATTGGCAGAACGGATTTCTTTAATGCTGATTTTGAATTCTTTGCAGACAGATTTGGTAATTTTTGCGATGCTGGTTTTGGGTGGTTCAATATTTCCTTCCAGATATTGTTTCACAAATGATGAATTCATCGGTTTTTGATTGATGCGGCTGACAGTTTGAAGTTGAATTAATAGCGCATGTAACTCGCGAGGAGATAGTGCTTTTTTCTGAGCAATTAAAGAGAGCTCTTTTTTCTGAAGAGGAATCTTGTCAGAAGTGGCCCACAGCGATAATAAATCCAATCGACTTTGGAACTTCAGGGGATCAATTAAAGCACAAATCCCCCCATGAAACCGATTCACAAGTTTTTTGTGAAAGCGTGCTAGTTCACCGGGCGGTTTTGTGGAAGACAATATGATTCTGCCTCCCTGCTTTAGAATTTCATCGATGACAGACAGCAGTTCGCGTTGAGTTTTGTTTCGATTTTCCAGGCTTTGTATGTCTTCCATAACCAGCAGGTTTAAAGAGCGAATTTTTTTCTGGAAGTCCGGAATCCGTCGATTACTGGATGCAGCAGCAAATTTTGCAGCGAACTCACTGGCCGTGATTAATTGAAATTCTGCATCGGGGTGAGTACGAGAGAATGTTCGAAGTTCACTTGAAATCAGGGCTGATTTGCCATATCCCGAGGGGCCGTAGATGTAGGCTAATTGCGGATCGGGGACATCAGTTGCAGAGAGTAATTCCGAGACAGCGGTATGCGCGTAGGCATTTTCTTTTAATATTTTAAAAGGCTGGCATGTGGAGTGATGTGACTGTTTTCCGGGTTTCGACATCGTAGTTTAAAGCTTGAACATGCGAGTCTGGCTTTGAGAGCTGATGATAGCCGAGTCCGATTCACCGATAAAATCAACGGAGACATCCAAATTGCTACAGATATTTTCCACAGTATTTTGCAGGTCCAGAATATCCAAATTTGTTGGAACAGCGATTTTGATCATCATTTCAAATGTCTGATTATCTTCGGAGCTGGTTGCGGAAAGGTCAAGGATATCTACTCCATCCTGGCCGAGTTGTGAAGAAATCATTCTTAAAATCCCGGCGCGGTTATTTCCGGAAATGGCTAACAAAAACCGGTCACATTCTTCCGGTGATAGAATCGAGGGGATGTCCACATTCGGATCTTTCACACAGACATCGACATTAAATGCATTGCAAATGCCCTCGATATGTTCCTGAATCAGGGTTGGATCTCGTTGATCGGGAAAATCGGCGGCAATGACGATGGAGAAAAAATTCTGAATATTGGCAATGCTTGCTTCGTGCAGATTTGCACCAAGTTCATCCATGGCTGTTGTAACCGCAGCCATAATTCCAACACGATTAGCGGACAACAAAGAAATAATATAGCGATTCATACCAGACTCCAATTCTGTCGACACAGACATTACTCCTGACATCAACTTGCACCTGTCATTTCAGGAAAAACGTATTGTAGCGAATCGGGCTTTCAAAATGCGACAAGTAAACGAAAAATATAAAATCGGGGTCTAAATTGATCTAAACTGAATGAAGAACGTTTGGCTATCATTAGAGCGTTTTTTGCTGTAAGTTGTTAAATATCAAAGGGTGCGATCATCAGATCGAACGAGCCTATCTGTGAAGTTTTATTGAATGGGAAATGATTCATGGTACGACTAGTCTCTCTTTCCATCATCCTCTGCCTGATTCTTTTTTTGGGGATCACCTTTTTCAGAGTGATCATGCCTTTTCTATTGCCGTTATTTCTGGCGGCGGTTGTTGCGATGGTGAGTCAGCCTGTTCTGAATTATTTTGTCAAAAGGACAAAAGGTCATATCAGAATAGCGGCCGGTATTACAACGACGCTGATCGTATCTGCGATTCTTGTTCCTTTGTGCGTCGGCATTTTTCTGGGATCCCTCCAACTTTTTACGACAGTTGTCAATACGCTGGATGAGGCGAACTGGAAAAAGACGGTACAAACCGTTCGCAATAAAATAGAAGTGAGTAACGATAAATTACATCGAGTTATCGAATGGTCAGAGCAGTATTTAGAGAAAGAGGTAGATTTTACGGCGTCGGGCGAGACGGATCAACAATCCGCGACGGTAGAAGAATTTGTGCGAAAAAATCTGCAGTCAGCCTTACTCCCTATTGCGAGACGTTCTCTGGGAGTCGCGAGATCAACAGTCGGATTGTTGGGGAGTCTGTTTTCAGCTTTAATTGCCTGGGTGATGTTTATTATCGCACTTTACTATTTTCTGGCGGACGGTTATTCCCTGATCGACTCAACTCAATCATTAATTCCAGTCCATGTAGATTACCAGAAAAGGCTGATTGATCAGTTTCAAAAAGTCGTGCGTGCTGTTGTGCTGGCAACTTTCCTGGCTGCAATCGGACAAGGTTTAACGACCGCGGTGGCATTGTATCTGGTAGGCTTTGATCATTTTGTGATCTTTCTCATCCTGGCGACGATCACTTCGATGGTCCCATTATTAGGTTCCTGGTTGATCTGGGGCCCCTGTGCCGGCTGGCTCATGTATCAGGGTCACTGGGGTTCTGCGATTTTCTTGATCGCCATTGGCACGCTGGTGGTGGGAACCATGGATAATGTCATTCGGACTTATGTGCTGCAAAGTGACGCCAAACTGCACCCCTTGCTGGCGTTCGTCAGTGTATTGGGTGGATTACAAATGATGGGGCTCTGGGGTGTATTTATCGGGCCGATAGTGGCTTCCTGTCTGCATGCCCTGGTTCAGATCTTCAATACAGAGCTTAAAGCGTTTTCTCAGGAAAAATTTCAAGATCCGAATCTGTTGGAATCCGAGTCCAGGAAACCTGCTGAAGAAAAAACAGAGCCAGAGGATCAGCCTGCGAAAAGTGCAACAGAGTCTACTACGAAGACGAAATCTCCGGAAAAACAAGCAGAAGATCAGTCAGAAAGCGGAGAAAAACTTCCCCCTGCATCTTAATGGCTTGTGCTCAACGTGAAGATTGGCAACAGCATGGAAAGCGCAATAAATCCGATGATGGAACCCATACAAACAACCATAATGGGTTCAATTAAAGTGGTTGCAGATTTAATTGCAACTTTCACATCCCTGTCGAAATAATCACTCAATTTGTTTAGTACCATTCCCAATCGACCCGTTGATTCACCCGAAGCGATCATTTGTTGCATCGTGGCAGGAAATAAAGTTTTTCCTTCCAGTGCCTCATGAATCTGTTTCCCGGTTGTGACTTGCTCGCTGATATCTTCCCAGCTTTGCTTAAAGTGGATATTGTCATTAACTCCAGCACTGAGCTGAATGGCTTCGAGCATGGGAACGCCCGCATTGATGGTGGTTGCTAATGTGCGAATGCTGCGGCTGATCGCCAGTTTCTTCAACATCGTCCCGAAGATAGGCAAACGAATAATAAGCCAATCAAAGGCAGATTTCCCCCAGGCTTGAGACCGAATGTAAAATAAGCCCGCGACGAAAATCACAAGAGACAGCAAGATAAGATACCAGTAAGAGGTAATCATCGTTGAGACAAAAATCATTGCCTTGGTTGGTGCAGGAACAGCGGCACCCCGAGCCGCGAACATGGGCATCAGTTTCGGGAAGACATATGTCAGCAGGAAAATACAAACTCCAATACACATCACAAACATGATTGCAGGATAAACTAATGCACCTTTCACCTGTTGGATGGTTTCCTGTTCTTCTTCTGCCTGTGTGGCAATCCGGTTCAACATTTGAGGCATTGTTCCACTGGCTTCACTGGCCTTGACTAAATTCACAAAAGTCATGTCAAAGCAGCGAGGGAACTCGGCCAGCGCGGAAGAAAGGTCGCTACCTGCTTCCACATTTTTCTGTATCTGGATCAGAATATCACGCAGTGTCTGATTTTCGAGTTGTTTGGAAATCCCTTCCAGAGCGGTGGCGACGGGTACTCCGGCATCAACCATAATTGCCAGTTGATTGGTGAAGTAGATAATATCTTTCCGCGAAACGCGACTTTTTGTCGAGATCGAATTCTTTTCTTTGGAACCATTTTCTGCTTCTTCCAAAGAGAGCAGATAGAGACCTTCCTGACGTAATTTGACCACTGCATCATCACGTGAATCAGCAACCAGTTCACCAGATTGATTCTGGCCGGTTGTATTTCTTGCTGTGTAAGTGAATTGCATGGTTCAACCTTTTCTTGAGGAGATTGCTTAAGTGAGGAGCCCCTGTGATTGTTCTTTGGGTGACTCACCTTTTAATTCCTGCAAATACTCATCCACAATTTCAGGATCCACTTTTCCATTCAATAGCAGTTCTTTCAAAGCCTGTTCCATTGTTTGCATACCCATACGGCGGTTGGTGGAGATCACGCCGGGAATCAGATGCGATGTTGATTCTCGTATGCTGGTCTGAATAGCACGATTCGTCAGCATGATTTCTGCAGCAGCGATTCGTCCTTTCGAGAAAGCGGCGGGTAATAATTGTTGCGTAATTACAGCTCGAAGAGATTCTGCCAGATGGCTGCGAATTTGTGCTTGCTCTCCTGGCGAAAACACTTCTACCAGACGATCCACAACGCCCGCAGCAGTCGAAGCATGCAATGAGGCCAAAACCAGATGCCCGGTTTCTGCAGCCTGTAGTGCTACGCGAATGGTATCCAGGTCTCGCAATTCGCCGATCAGAATGACATCCGGATCCTGTCTGAGAATATGTTTCAGACCGGACGCAAAATCAGGACAATCTTCGCCGATTTCGCGCTGTTCAATCAGCGATTTACTGTGTTGAAACTGATATTCGATCGGATCTTCCAAAGTGATAATGTGTTTGGACTCTCGTTGATTAATGGCTTCAATCATGGCGGCCAGGGTCGTTGATTTACCGGATCCTGTCTGACCTGTTACCAGAACTAATCCCGTTTTCAGGTGGGTGATCTCTTCAACAACCGGCGGTAACTCCAAGTTGTCCAAGACACAGACATCATTAGAATAACGGCGGATCGCCGCTGCTAAAGTCCCTCGTTGAACGTGTATGTTAAAACGAAACCGGCCCAGACGTGGAATGGTGATAGCGAAGTCCACATCTTTTTGTTTTTCCAGCGTTTCTTTCTGCTTGTCTTTTAGAATTTGATCACAGAGGTCTCTGATGGTTTCCGGATCCAGTGGCTCCAGAGTGGTGGTTTTTAATATACCGTCAATGCGGAATACAGGAGGCGCATCAGTCACCAGCAGAATGTCTGAAGCATCGCTGTCTACGGCTGCGTGTAAGAGGTCATTGATTTCCATATTAGAATCGCCCTTTCAGGCTTTGTTGAAACGTGTTTGAAAAACTGTAATCAATGCGTAATTGATGATTTACGGGGAATCCAGCCTTCGTCGCTGACTTTGAGTGCTTCTTCGATTGTTGTCAGCCCTTCCTTTGCCTTGCGGATGGCGTCATATCTAAGTGGTATCATTCCACTGTTTTGCGCATATTCTTTTACCGAGGCAACCCTGGCGTCTGTCGTGATGATTTCGCGCAATTTGTCATCGATGGTTAGTATTTCGTGAACTCCAATTCGACCGGAAAATCCTGTATTGCGGCATTTTTTGCAGCCTTTCCCTTTATAAAACTCGTCACCCTCCAGGCCCATGCGTTCCACTGCGAGCTGCATAGCCTTGGGCAGTTCATATTGTGTTTTACATTTGGGACAGATCTTCCGGCAAAGTCGTTGGGCGAGCGCCATATTCACTGCAGCGCCGATGAGATAATCATCTACTCCCATATTGATTAAGCGTATGATTGCGGAAATGGCATCGTTGGTATGTAGAGTACTGAAAACAAGGTGCCCGGTAAGCGCTGCCTGGATCGCAATTTTTCCCGTTTCCTGATCGCGAATTTCGCCCACCATGAGCACATCGGGATCTTGTCGCAACAGACTTCGCAAAACCGTCGCAAAAGAAAGCCCGATCTTTTCGTTGACCTGGAACTGATTGATCATCGGAAGCTGATATTCAATCGGATCTTCTACAGTACATACATTTTTTTCGATGGAACTGACGGCATTCAATGCAGCATAGAGAGTTGTACTTTTTCCGCTTCCTGTAGGTCCTGTGACGAGAATAATTCCGTTGGGCTTTTGTAATTGATCGCTGAAGTTTTCCAATACTTCAGAACTGAATCCCAACTGTTCCAGCGAAACATTCACACTGCGATTATCGAGAATTCGGATTACAACTTTTTCACCGGTCGGCATTGGCAGTGTGCTGACACGCAGGTCGATAGGTCGCCCTTCCATCAGCACATGAATTCTACCATCCTGGGGCAAACGACGTTCACTGATATCCAGGCTGGCCATAATTTTGATACGAGAAGAGACAGCGGGAGCCAGATGCACTGGCGGCTCAAGAGCCTGTTGCAGGACTCCATCAACTCGATAGCGAATGCGCAATTGTTGTTCTGTTGGTTCGATGTGGATATCGCTGGCGCCTTCACGGACGGCATTGTAAACAATGTAGTTTACCAGTTTGATAATGGGGCTTTGGCCGGCAAATTCGACATCAAATCCGATATCGTCGATCGATTCTTCAATCAGCTCTACATTGGTCCCATTGGCATCATCAATGATATCGTCAATCACGAATACATTGGTATTGGGCATATAGGTTTGCACCATACGCCTGATTTCGCGGGCACTCGCTGCGACGATCTGGATTTCGGATTTTGTCAGATTGCTTAATTGATCGACCAGAAACACGTTGGTCGGTTCAGCGACAGCAACAGTCAGGACATTCCGTACTTTAAACAGTGGAAGTACGGTATGTTTTTCCACAAATTCGCGTGGAAGTATCTCAAATATTTTCGAGTCGAACATGCGGCTGTCGAGCTGGACATAGGGAATTCGATATTCCAGTGCCAGACATTCCAGAACCTGTTCCTCAGTACAATACTCGCTGGTAACCAGCAGTTCGCCGAGTAACTGATTCCCATCACCGTTGGCCTGTTCTTCCAGCGCAGATTCCAACTGCTCCAAAGTGATGTACTCTTTATAGACGAGCAAATCACCGAGTCTCATTTTAGGTTGTAACAGGGAATTGTTATTCATGTTGCATCTATAATTTTATTATTGAAAACTGGCGACTGCTTCGATGACCGAATCAAAGATATCAATCCGCTGATCGAGGCGCGTCATTTCCAGTATTTTTTTTCCGGGTTCTTCCAGGCCGCTGATTTTCAGATTGCCACCTTTTTCTCGTGTCAGATCCTGCAAATCCAGTAAAGCGGTCAGTCCGGCACTATCCAGGACTTCGCTGCGATCCATTTGCAGGACGACCTGATAGTGCTGTTGGTTGATAGCATCCGAAAGTGAATTTACAAAATCGTCGGAAGTATCATCTGTTAATTCATCCGGTGTGTGTGCTACCAGCACATTTCCAAATATTTCTGTTGTAATCTGCATGGGATTAAGATCTATGTACTGGGTTTTCTAGCCGAATTGGGGACCAGTCCCGCAACCTGATTTCTTCCGCTTTCTTTTGCTTTATATAAATATTCATCTGCCACTTTTACGAGCTCGTTGGTTGTTGATGCGGGATGATTGAGTTCGGTGACTCCGAAGCTGGCCGTTACCTGGAGCTGCTGTCCTTCGAACAGCATCGGACAATTTTCTAATGTTTCGCGCAGATCTTCTGCAATTTGCATCGCCTGTGAATACTCATGATCGACGAGCACTCCTATAAATTCTTCTCCACCATATCGGGCAAGAATGGCGTTTTCCGGCATGACTGTATTCCAAATTCGGGCGACTTCTTTCAGGACAAAGTCTCCTGCCTGATGGCCATAAGTGTCATTGAATGATTTGAAATGATCGATGTCGCTCATGACGAGACTCAGGCTGGTCGATTGATTATTGGCACTTTTTACCATTTCTTGCAGTTTTTCCTGGAAGGTGGCATGATTGTAAAGCCCTGTGAGGCCGTCACGACTTGCCATTTCTTCAATCCGTTTAAACAACTGTGAGTTTTTAATCCCCAGTGCATAGATATTTGAAAGGATGTAAAGCAATCGACCTGTGGTTGGGGATTCGACGTCGACTTTGTCGATAATCATCAGGCCGATTAACTCAGAGCCAACGGTCAGCGGAGCAATGGCATCCGGCATATGAGGGTCTTCTTCGAGAATTCGTTTCAGCTGATAATCTTGTTCTGCGTCATTTCTCATCACGATTTGTCGATTTTCAATGACCCAGGCAGCGACGCCACTATTATGAACCGGTCGATAATCGAGCTTATCGCGGGAACGGGCAGGCAGCGCATTTTTCAAGGCGCGTGTCTTACTATCCCAGAGATAAACCTGGCAGTATTCGCATTGCAGAGAGGCTTTGGCGGTGCTGACGACGGTTGGAATCAGGGATTCATTGGATTGATTCGTAGAGATCCGACGACCGATATCCTGCAAAGTCAGTAATAACAACGGATAATTGACCCCCATTTCTGCTTCGGGGTTTTCAGCGGAATCGTTCTGCTGTAGTTCGTTGGAATCTCTTTGGGAAACCGTTTTCTGAAAATCGGGTGTAGGCTCTTTTTGTGATTCATATAATTGACGAACCAGCTCGTCATTCTGAGTAGAAACCTGTGAAAGTTTTCCGTTCAGCTTTTCAATGTAGACATCGATCAGCAAAGTCAATCCGATAATCACGGCCGCACTCATGATGCTGAGTAGATAAGCGGGATTACCCTCGCTGGTATCCGTTCTAAAAAAGATTTCCGCAAAACAGGAACCAACGGCCAAGGCGGTAATGGTCCAGTAACAAATTCGAGGAGACGAAATCGCCGCCAGGACAACCACAGGAGCCAGCAACAACAATGGTGTTACACCAAGGGGCCAACCCATATGTGAGCCCAGAATGACTGAGAGTGGACACAAGCAGACCACTAACAGTGAATAGGACCAGAACTGGATGGCAGTATAATAATTTCGCATATTTAATCGCTTCAGCAATATTTCGTTGTTAAATAGTTTAACCAATTAAATCATGTGTGAAGTTCAGGTTTTCCTGAACCTGAGCCAACAGTTTTTTGGGGCTGAATGGTTTGACCATGACGTTCGTAATTTTGAGTGTTTCAATATATTCGTCGTGGTCAAATTCAAAACCTTTACCGGTTAATAATGTAACAGGAATGGATTGAGAATCAGTAAAATCTCGAATTTTTTCGCAGAGTTCCAATCCATTCATACGTGGCATTTGCAAATCTGTGATCACCATATTAGGTGCGCGATCTTGAATTCTTTCCCAACAAGCCAATCCATCGGGAAAGCATTCCACTTCCAGGTCCGCTTTCTTCAGTTTCATGCTGATGGCTCGAACAATGTGTGAATCATCATCACATACATAAACCAGAGGAACCATATTTTCTTCCTTTATTATCATTTTTATTACTATTATCACTCTTGTTACAAATGATCTATTGGAGTGAATCGATTTGTCTCAGACATTTGTGGACGCTGCCAATTGCTGAACTCTTCTCTTTTCCTTGTGTCCCAGCGGGATGTTGATGATGAAACAAGTTCCCTCGTTCACTTTTGACTGAACTGAAATAGAGCCATTGTGCACATTGGTGACAATGAAGTGGACCAGGGAGAGCCCGAGTCCGGTACCAGCTGCAGAACGATTGTTTTCAGGTACTCTGTAGAATCGGTCAAAAATATGAGGCAGCGAATCTTCGGGAATCCCGAGTCCGGTATCGCGGACTTCAATGACAGCAGATGACTCTTCCATTCGACTCCGCAGACAGACTTCGTGGCCATTAGGCGTATATTTAACAGCATTTGATAAGAGATTGATAATTGCCTGCCCGAGCATATCTTTGTCTACATGCACGGGCAAATACAGGTCACTGAGTTGTGTGGTAATGGTAATCTCTTTTTCTGCTGCCGTCGGCGAGATGACATCAAAGGCTTTTTTCAGAATATCGTTCAGTTCATAGTCGTGCCGCTTAATATCAACGACACCACTTTCAATTCTGGCGAGATTGAGCATGCTGTTGACCAGCCTTGTGAGTCGATCAATCTGTTCATTGATAAAGCCATAAAGCTCCATAGCTTCGTCTGCTTCACATTCACCATCGATCAGCATTTCCACATACGCTTTGATGCCCGACATGGGTGTTTTCAATTCGTGTGCTACTGAGGAAACGAATTCGGCATGGTTTGTTTTTTCCTTGTTTTCTTCACCATTATTTTCGATGACCACAACGGTGCCCAGAGCGGTTTGGTTTTCATCGCATAGATTGGTAGCAATGGCACAGAAATGATTTGTTGATCCATTGGACGTGAATTCAAATTCTGTCCGCCTGCACGAAGTGGCATCTTTGCGTTGTATGGTTTTTGTTAATAATCGGCTCAATTCTGGTATTACCGTATCATTAAATAACGTCTTGCTCAGTGATAAACTTGAATCAGAATGAGTGTCCTTCTGGTCCGCCTTTGAAATCAGAAAATCGTCCGCAGCAGAATTTGAAAATTCAAGTACATGTTGTGCGTCGAAAATCAAAATGCCGGTGTCCAGGCTCTCCAGCACAGACTCTCTCAACATTTCTTTTTTGATTAAGGAATTTAACCGGGCCTTCAAAATGGTTTGAACCTGTTTCGTAGAGAGCAGTTCTGAATCCGAATGTTCGATCTTCTGAAGTGCTTCAGTGAAGAGACTTCCAAAGAAGTTTTTGTGTTGAATTTTTGACCGATTTAATTCAGGGTTTTTCAAACAGGCCATAATTTGGTCGCGGTCTTTCTGGATCGTTTTCACTAACCAGGCCCAGCCAGCTAATGAGGCAGTCAGAGCGATCACAAGCGCAATCGCCGGATTCGTTAAACCGCTTGTCACAAGAAGGCTATCTGCGCAGCTGACTACTATGAGTAGTACCACCAGATACCAGTATTTTGCATAATTTTTCATAACCAATAACTTTCTCAGTCGTAGGCAAATACTACTGAAAAAAAGAACTCTTTGTGCCTGATAGATTCAGAGGTCACTGTTCAGACCTCTTCGGATGAGCAGTGTGGTATCTCAACACTTAAATCTAGGTTACGAAATGCATGTTGTCCAATTCTGCAATGGAGAAAGGACAGAAGCAACTCAGGTGTGGCTGTGTGTGCACCCTGGGTGTGAAGCGTGTGGTTTCCTACTCTGCAGGAAGCAGAGTGGCAACCTGCAACAGCGTGGGATCAGCGGGCCACTTTGTGCGGGCTGTATCGATAATCGTTTTTGCACTGATACTCTGCCCGCGGTTTATTGCGCATAACCCTCGCAATATCTCTACATGGAGTAACTGGTGCTGATTTGCCGTTGAGATCTGATCAAAGATATGTTGCGCTTGATCGAGTTTTTTCAGTCGCAACGCGGAATCACCGAAGGCAATCATTTCTGAAAGAGAAAGTGATTTTGGATCATTCTTCTGGCAGATGATAAAATCTTCAAAAGCGGCAGAATAGTCTCCGGAATAGTACAGGCAGCGGGCACGGTGCTTTCGCCAGATATGATTATTGGGGAAGTGGTTTACAACCATTGTGTAATAGATGCTGGCCTGTTTCCACTGCTGGTTTGCCTCGCTAATCCGGCCCAATGCAATGGGGAGGCGTCTGCTGCCTGACATGGTGTGCATAGCGCGTAAGAGAACCTGATGTGCTTCGTCTGATCTCCCGGTTTGTTCATAGAAGGCAGCCAGTTTGAGAGCATAATCTTCATCATACGGTTTTAATTCAATGGCGCGTTTCAGACAGGCCATTCCTTCCTGAGTCTGTCCAGCCTGAAAGAAGAGGGTGCCTATGGCGCTCTGTTTTTCTGAATCATGCGGGCTGGCCGCTCGAATCGCGCGTAATGATTGCAGATATTGCCTTTGATCGCCCATATCATAAGAGAGTTGCGCTTCGATTTCGAATGTGCCAATATGCCCGGGGTCGATCTCTCGCGCTGATACCAGAAGAATTTTTGCCTGCTTCAGATCACCTTTCGAATAGTGATCGAGAGCCTGTTGTACAATTTCATTTGCCTGTACGTTGTAAGGAGACACTCTTTGAAGAGGATTAGCCGGTTCCGACTTTTGATCAACGGGTTTCGAATTTTTTGTCTGTTTTGAGGCAAATGGAAAATTCGAACCAGACAACGACTGGCATCCACAGCAGAAAAGAGAAGTCTCACAGAACAGAAAGATTGTCAGAAGTAGAGAGAAACGCGCAGGCCCAACCATATTTACGGATCTCCTTCCAGGGAAGGTATCGAGACTTCTTCTTCTGAAGGAGGTAATCCGATCAGGTTTCTATTTCGATTCTTTAACTCCTGTTCAACGTATTTTAGTAGCTGGATGGCTTCCAGATTATTCTTGTCCAGTCGGACGGCAATCTTGCTATGTACTTTCGCTTTGGGCAAATTACCCATAGCCAGGTACTTCTTGGCCCGCTTAATATGAGACTGAACAATGCGTACCTGATTGATAGGTAGAAAGTTCTTTTTGAACGTATCCAGGCGTTCTTCCCCTTCATACTTCTGTCTTTCCCCTTCGGATTGAGCGATTTCTGCCTGTACAATTCGGGGTGTTATTAGAATGATCAATTCTGTGCGCTGTGTAATTTCACGCTGTAATCGGAATGCATTTCCAATAAGTGGGATGGCACCTAAAAAAGGGACCTGGTTTTTAGCATCAGAAGTGCGCTCCTCAATCAGACCTCCAATGACCACCGTATGACCATCACGAACCATTACATTCGTAGTGACTTCGGTAGTTTGTAAGTCGGGAAGACTTGTTCTCGGGTTAATTGTTGCAGAACTGCGTTCGGGGTGAATTTCCATGCGAATCTGACCGTCGGGTGTGATAAAGGGTCGCAAGTTCAGTACAATCCCCGAATCCAGGAAGTTGACATTCTGGATCGATGTCGTTCCGTTTTGAGTGACTGTGGAGTAGCTGGTTCGGTCACCGATAATCAGTTCGGCTTTTTGTTTATTCAGGGCTCGTAACTGAGGCGAAGCAATCAGGTTTGTTTCCGTAATATCTTCCAGAGCTTCGATAAAGCCACTGATGTCACCGTGTAAGAATCCATACTTCAATCCCGCCACATCTGCAATAAATTGTCCGGTTGGCGGGACAAGCGTGCTTCCAGAACCCGGAAAACCGCTGGAACCATTCAGGGTCTGGCCATTGCCATCTACCAGCAGATTTTTTTCATTTCCTCCCAATACGGCAAAATTCACGCCGAATCGCATATCATCATTCAGCAGAACGCTGATGATCATTGCTTCGATCACGACTTGCATAGGTGGTATGTCCATCTCTTTCACCAGACGGTCCACCTCTTCCAATATTTCGGGGTAGTCACGAATCAGGAGCGAGTCGTTCTGCGCAAAGGAGTCACCACCGGCACTTGTTTCATCGGGTGTGATCCCTATTTCACTGGGCGTGGTGAGTGAAATAATCCCTACATTTTCGGATAATATCGGTGTAATGAGATTTTGTAATTCCTTGGCACTGATATAAAAGGGACTATATAACTTGGTCATGACTTTGCGAGATGACTTCTTTTTTGTTTCCAGTTGTGCCTGTGTCATCACATAAATGAAAGCCCCTTCTTGTTCAGAAGTGAGCTCCCGTGAACGCAATATGGCATCCAGGGCCTGTGCCGGGGTCACATTTTTCAAATTTGCTGTAATCGTGCCTGTAACACCTTGTCCGGTCATAATATTTTTTCCGGAAAGTTCACCTAACATGTCCAGGACCTGCAAGATTTCTGCATCCTGAATTTGCAGCGAAAATGTTTCGTTAGAATCTTTATCAGGACTTACTTTCAGTAACGGCTGTTTTTCCTTGGTATTTTCCGGTGTTGTTTTTTCCGGAGCTGTGTTTGCGGGTTCAGTTTTTTTGTCAGTATTTGCTGGATCCTTTTGCTGCAAACCATCCAGTTTGCGCTCCAGGTCGCGCAACTGATTCATCTGCTGCATCTGTTTCAGCAATTTCGTTGCCTGTTCGAGTCGATCTGTATTTTGTGCCAGCTCCACATTCGATTTTTCCTGCGCTTGAATTTGCAGATTTGTCAGGCGATCTACTTGCCTGGTCAAACTAACCAGGCGTGTCTCCATTTTGGAAACCTCCCGGTTTTTGACAGCAGAATCTCCATCTGAAGTCAAATGAAACTGAATTGCGTGCGCGCGGTCCGTGTTTGTATTTTTTGTGTTTGTGATTTCGATACCCGGTTCGATCAATAAGCGAGAGCGGGTAGATTCCCTGGAATTCGAATGATTGGGAGTTGCTAACGTCGCAGGTGCCGAATTGGTTGTCTGCTGAACGGTTTTCGAGTCTCGGCTCTGATTCGTATCGCCTGATTGAGACATCGATTGAGACACCGATTGAGAAAAGCGGGACTGATCGATTTCAACTGGCTTTGTACGCTGAGCCTGCGCTTGATGCTGTGATGGAATAAACAGCGACTGAGGCGTTTTGACATCTGTCATGGCGGCGATCAACAATAGTGACAGCCCTGTCAGTGTTGCCCAGAAAGCCGGTAAAAAAAAATGTCTTTTCATGTTTCGACCATCATCCATGATCGTTCGAATCAATTTCCAAAACTTCAGTGATGCGAACGGTTATTGTGCAAACTTGATAAACGCAGAAGGATCGTTTTGAATTTTTAGTTCAAATTTTTGCGCGCCCTGTCTCAATATCACATTACGGGTTGCAACCCGCTCTAATATATAAGTCACATCTTCGTGTTCGAGAGTTTTGCCTTCATAATACATTTTATTATTGATGATGGCTGCTTTACGGTATTTTCCAATGATGGTTGTCTTCAGCACGAGATCTGCTGGCAGAACCTGAACGACTTTTTCCTGATTGTGTTGAGATTCTTCATTGGAAGTCTCTGACTCATCAGCAAATAAGATGGGAGGCGAAAACTGATCTCGATTCACTTTGAACGGATTTTTTTGAACTGCTCCCATTTGGACAGATTGAACGAGAGGATCACTTTGCATCAGTGAATCAAATTGTTTCCAGGAATTTCGTGTTTCTTCCGGAGAGTCGCTTTGCGCAAAACTCATCTCTGTCTTGACGGGAGGACGGTGAGGCATCGCCTGGGTATTCACTTCGGCCGGCACGATGGCAGGAGCAGCTGTCCCTCGTAATGCACGATATAAAGGCGGAATCCAGAAGTAGAACCCCACTAGAAATAAGAGGCCCAACAGCAATGTTTTCTGCCAGCTTACTTTCAAATCGTGTAATAATTGTTCACTGAAAAATTTCACGGGTTGCATTTTACTTTATTGAAATATGATCCGGTTAGAGTGGAAACGTCTAGCAATGACTGAAAAGCAGGGTGATTTCCCTTCCGGAAGAACCAGACAGGGAAACTTGAATTCGAGTGTGTCCTTATCTTTTATCGGCTGCAAGAAAGGCATTACTAACCCTATTTTCGTCAAAATCAGAAAAATCTCTCTGATTGCCGCGTAATGCGCAGACTGACAGTTCAATGGTTCCTTTGACAAACCCCTCAAGTTCTTCATCTTGTTTTATGAGGGTAATGTCTGAAACGGTAAACAAACGCTCCTCATGATCCAGGCCGTTCAAAAAATCGATCACGCCGGAATAAGGGCCAGAAATACTCAGCAAAAAAGGCTGCCTGATGTAGGTTTCGTTTAAAACAAATTCTCCCGGATTCAATTCTGAAACCGTAAGCGATGATGTTTTAGCCAATAATGCAACTCGTTGTAAAACCTGATGCGTATCTTTGACTGTCGGGATTCGATGCTGATGCCGATCGATGAACGCCAATCGTTGGTTCAATTCTTGATGGAGTTGTTCCAGCTGTTTCACTCTGTCGGGGATTTCGCGAATCTCTTGCTGTATCTTCGCAATTTCCTTGTTGAGTTTCTGTTTTTGTTTCAAACCGGGGAGATAGACGACAAAAGTAAAGATGGCCACTACAACCGAAAGGCCGATAATTGTGATTAAACTATCGCGACGTAATTTTTCATTCATTGCTGAATCCTCCTGTGCTGGGGATACCCAGGCTGGCCGTTGAACTGAGATCCACGGCAGGGACATACATCCCCGGTGCTTTCACTACCATTCTGAGCCGAAACACTCGCATCGGTTGGCCTTCAAAAGTACTCTCATTGGATTGAATCAATTCGATTTCCTTGAATAGTCCTACTTGATTCAGGTGCGACATATAGTTGGAAATCGCCAGATGGTCGGGAGAAAACCCTTCCAGGTTAATGACCAGATTTTCCGTTTTGTAACGCTCTTGCAAAATTTTCAGATCTGCAAGTTCTGGTAAGAGATTTTCCTGTTCGCCGGGCGGCGTATTTTTTCTGATTGAATTTTCGTTAGATTTGACTTTTTCAAAAGAGAAACGAAATTCATTCAGCGAAACAAAGTCTGGTAACGCAGTGCTGATAATGGACAACAACTGTGCGGGAGACTCATCAATGAGTATTGAAGCTAGCAGGTTGGCTCGAATTTCCGCATGCTGAATTTTTTGATTCAGTTGTTCGGGGTTCTCCAGTTGTTCATTCATGAGTTGAGCCCTTTGTTTCAGGGTGTTCTTTTGAGTCTGGAGCTCGTGCTGAATTTCTCTTTGTCGTACCGTGCCCAGCGTCACCAGGGTGAGGAAGATGACGACGATAGTTCGCCGCCAGATTCGATTCCGGTGCCTTCTTCTTATTTCACGATAACTTGCTGGTAAAAAATCAATTTCAGGTATCATAATTTCGCTCTTAGCGGGGTCATTCCGGAGTCGTGAATTTCCTACTCCGGCTTCAATTAAAAAATAAGGTTTTGTTTCAAAGAAATTTTCATCAGTATTTCAAATCGTACTTTCTTTCATGGCCAATCCCATTGCTGTAGTCCATCTACCGGGTCTTTCCAGGATGGATGTAGAAGTCGGCCAGCGTTTCAAGCTTTCAAATGGATTTCCCATATTACAATTGGTGTTTAATTGTTCTGACAGAAAATCAATTAACCAGGGGCTGGATTCATTTCCAGTGACGATGAGTTGTTCCAGTTTTTTCCCGCGAAATGTAACTTTGTAATATCTGAGACAGTTTTCCACTTCGGTGCTGATCGTTTCCAGAGTCGAACGAATCGAATCAATCACAGATCGATGAAGTTCGTCACTGGCATCTAAAGTTGGCGAATTGGTCACAATTTTTCGCAGGCGAATTGCTTCGGTCATAGGCAAATCGAGATTTTCAGCAACGGCCCTGTCGAGGTGATTACTTCCGTGCATAATGTATTTCAGGAATAGCATATTTTGCTGATCGGCAAAGATCACCGTTGTGGCAGCATCTCCAAAATTCAAATAACAATTGGCCGAATTGATCTGCAAATCCTTAGACACATTTTGAAAACAGCGAATGGTAGCAGAGGGTTCTACATCAATTGCGACAGATGTCAGGCCGGCTTGTTCCAGCAGGTTTAATTGTCTTTGCAAGATTCCAGTGTGACAGGCAAGCAGAATGACTTCCTGTTTTGTATTCGATTCTTGAAAAACCTGACCAGCGGGCAAATGACGGATTTCAGCATCAGCAACCGGATAGGGGAGTCTTTCCTCTGCCTCCCAGGCAACGACTTTCGCGATTTCTTCGGAAGGCAGTTGTGGTAACCTGACGTTCTGAATAAATAATTCCTGCGATCCCAGACAACTGATTACGCGTCGTCCTTTGAAATGATGGTCAGACAGAATTCGTCGGAGCTCAGTAGCGACTTTTGCATCTCGCTCTTCGATGGAACAATTATCATGTATGTCGAACTGCTCCTGGGCAATGGCATGCATAGTACGATTCTGTGGCGAACCGGTCAACTGGACCAAAGTGGCAGAACTTGGCCCCAGTTGTAAGCCGATGGGACTATATTTTGAACGGTTTAAGGAGATCATGGTTTTATTTCTGAGTGATAGTAATGCTGAGTTAATTCGTTAATGTCTGTATGTCTTCCACCCATGCCTGGCCTGTAATCCAGGAGACGGTGATCGGGATGTAAAACGTCGTTCCATTTCTTGCTGTGGACAAAATTAGTACCGTATCTTCATTTCGGGATGGCCCTGTGCCTCCCATAGGTCCAAATGCCAGATCGCTCACATTTGTTTTTGATGTATTTAATTTGACTTGTCTGAGAAAGACCTGTTCAGGCAGATTCATAGATTGTTTTTGAAGAGTTCTAATGTACCTGCTTGCGTCAACACCGCTTCCAGCGAGTTGATTTTGTGGCACAGGTAAGCTGCCGGCACCGGTATGCAGGATTTCATAACTTTGAGTATTGATGTCAAAGTTGACTGTGTACTGTGAATTAAATTTGATGGCGTGGTTTCGTGCCAGGCGTAAATCAGCAGCCACTATGCGAGCCGTCGCTTCCAATGAAAGTGCTCCGCTCCCCCCGGTCGAGATCAATGAAGCGGAAGCCAGTATTGCAATAATCATAATCACAATCAGCATTTCAATGAGTGTGAAAGCATGTCGGCAGCTTCGAGACCTTTGGTTGGCGCGCACCCATTTTGTAAACCTTCTTCGTTTCGAAGAAGACCGGCCGCTTTGCCAATGATGTTGATAAATTTTTTGCATACGTTTTCAATGAAACTCTAAGGAGATTCTTTCCAATCAATTAATGACCAGCGATATCCGGATTGTTCGGCGTTTGCTACTCCGCCGTCATAAGGTTGAAACAAGGGTGGTGCCCAGCGGTATTCCTGATCAGCCAGATGTTGAATATGTAGAGTGGGTTCCAGGTTCAATCCATAGAGTTGATAATAAGTGTCCCAATCAGGGAAGTTGTATGGACTTTCAAGCCATTCGCTGAATCCGATCAGGAGCTCACTCGAAAGAGTCCTAATTTCGTTTTCGACTTCCCAGAGATCTTTTAGCCCATTCCAGAGGGAACTTGAAAGCACCCATTCATTCAGACGACTGAAGTCAATGGTATGTGCGCAGACGGGACCGCGTATTTGTGTCAATGCCTGCTTATGTCGTTTGATGAGATAACTGGTTGGAGAAGCGTGGTCGATTTCTCCCCGAATGGTTAATTGCTGATTTCGGTTGTCAACGCCGACAATGGGGTACCATGTGCCCGTGGATCCGGTGTTTCCCGTTCCTGTTGTCTCCAACCAGATGGCATAGTTCCCGTCCGACGATAAACTGCTGAGATCCAGAACTTCACGCAGTGTCACTGTGCTGTAGGGTTGTTCGATGGAGGTTGCAGTGGCTGTTCCCGAGAGTTGAATCTGTGATACGTCAGGGTAACTGACAGAACCACCGGCTCCCCTTACATCGTCGTGACAGACAGCCGCGCCTTCAATGGTTGTTTGTGTTTCTCTATCAAATCGAATGTCTTCGGCCACTATTGAGGGAAGTCGGGGCCAGAGATGCGAGCCTGGAATCAGGGCTTCGCCACCAGATCCTTTCCAGTTGAAAGCAGTGACGTGTATCCCTTTGCCATTGAATGTAATTTTGTTTTTAGCAACCAGTGTTCCCTGGATGATGACGTTGTCATAGACGCTGAGCGAACCATTTCGGTAGAAAATTCCCAACGGATTATCTTTTGTCGGCGTCAAGGTTACGTCAGATAATGAAGAGTTAACTGAGACAGCATGATACGTCGGACCACCTGCATAAATCTGGTAGCTTGAGAACAGAGAATCATCCCAACCAGGAATAGTCAGTTTCTCAGCTGTGACAGACCAGTTTACTTTTAGATCTGCCAGATCCTGCTGTATGTCAGATGATGGTGAATTGTAAAATGTGATGTTGCCTGCGAGGGGATGTGGATATTGAATGCTCGCGTCGGACAAATTTGTTGATGCTGGTGGGAACGTTACAAACCGTTTACCCAGGTCTTGCAGGAATGTGCTGCGCACACCAGAGTTCCAATAAGGATCCCCATAGGGTACCAAGTCATTATATAACCAGAGATTACCATCAATTCGATCACAGGGGTCGAGTACGAGTGAGTTATTACCTTCGTCAGCAAACAGAGCGTATTGTCTGATCAGATCGAAGTCACCGGGGTTGGTCACCAGATCTGTCGCAGCGGCGGAGTCTCCGGGCAGGATAGTTCTGCCAGCCAGGCGCGGTACAAGGCGGACTTTCACTGTAATCTGATATTCGGACCGCATGTTATTATTTTCAGCAGACACCCAGGCTCCCAGCGAATGAACTTCCAGTTCTAAAGCAGAGCTGAGAGAATCAGCGGGTGCATTGAATGAAATGGTATAAGTGCTCTCTCCCTCTGTGTCTGACTGAAATGTGCGTTGATACTGATCGTTAATGCCTGTCCAATCGAGTGAGTTCAGCCGATTGAGTGCATCGGTGATTCCCGCGCGAGCGGCATTCATAGCCTGGTCTCGTCGTGAACCATTTTCAGAGATCTGTGTGAGGACGCTTTGTGTCTGTATAAAGGAGTACGTCAAAACCAACGACATGCTTAGTGCAAACATCACCAGAATCAATGAGACTCCCGACCGAGAAGCGCGCACTTTCTGCGATTGACCGTGTTGACGAACACCGCTTGACAGATGAGTTTTCACATGTTCTTTCTTAAGGTGTATAAGCATATAACCTCGAACAGGATCCAAAAAACGGAAGTGCGGTTGTAGAATTTGCCTCGTTCAGAGATGTTTGCTCTGCGACTTCAATGTGTGCTTCATAGTAAATGGAAAACTGCCTCAAGCCGCTGCTGGCACTCGCTGCACCTTGTGGCCAGGGAAGATTGATCCATTGGCTGGTCCCGGGACTGACTCCAGACAGACTGGAATCAGAGGGAGATTTTATGATTCCAAAAAGAAGATTTGCGGTAGATGGCCCCCAGGGCGCACCCCCCAAATAAAACTGGCTTTTCTTAAGACGATTGCATAACAAAGCAGATTCTGCATCCGCAGAATTGATGGCAGAACGGATTATGTTTTTGAATGAAGAACTCTTGAAATCGATTTCCGTGGTGTCACCAGGCAAAGCAATTTCTACTAAATTGTGAGGATCTCCGGGGTCGACCGTATAGATCAATAGTTCGTTTATTTTTGGGAGGCGTGTTAAGGTGCCGTTATCGCTGATGCCTCCATTACGACCACCTGACCAGACCACAAGCGTGTCCGGAATATCGACATAATTCCAGGGACGAGTGACGACTGCCAGGCCGACCTGCGGAGGCTGGCCGCTGACCTGATAAACGCCCGCCTGAGCGACCATCATTTTAATTCGATCGAAGGTTGCGGTGACTTGTGCTTGAGAGTCCTCAATACTCTGAGTATGTTTCCAGGCAGATTGTGTGGCTGTTACAATGCCTCCCAGCGCGACGATCAGAATCGAGGAAATGGCCATTGCCATCATCAATTCGACGAGAGTTAAACCACGACGAGGAACCTGGTTTCGAACTGCGCAGCAAGACACGGACTCCCTTTTTTCAAGGAGAGCGTCTGTGTCAAACACTTGCTGTGTCGGATTCGAATTATCAGGGTGAAAGTGGTACATAACTAAATATTCGTGTTGCTTCTGCAATTTCGTGACTGGGTAAATCTGCACTCGTCTTTAATCTGATTTTGACTGTGATTCTTCGATAGTCCGTAGGGTCATTGGTGACAATCCAGCCGGAGCTGTTATCGGGACGAATTCGTTCCACCGATATTTCTCTGGTAATTCTGCTGAGAAACTCAGCGTCAGGTAGAAAAAAACTGGGGCGCGAGATGTAATAATATTCCAGATAAGTAACCGCCGTTTTTCCCAGAGGAACTCCATTTTTGTGAACGGGTGGTGAAGACGACCAATTGTGATAGTCATCCAGATCATCAAAATAGTATCGCGTATTTTTATAAACAGGCCGCGTATCGCTGGAAGCAGGAAACCGGACTGATGTGAGTTCATCCAGCATTTGTTCGGCCAGGCCGGTTCCAATGGTTTTGTTCAAGCCGGAGTAGCTGGCTCCAAGAGAGGCACCGATGGCTGAGAAAAGAGCGGTTCCGGCAATCGCTGTGATTGTCACAGCGACCAGAGATTCAATCAGAGTTATTCCGGTGCGGCGGGATCGCTGCAACCATAATTTTCTGGTTGCCATGAGCTTTTCCAATTCAATTCCGCTTGAGGGTGCCGTTGCGCATCATGCCAATGGTTGCTTCCAAAAACACGACGCTTTTCTTTAGTATCAAGCACCATCAAACTGGATGATTTCAAGACAAAAAAGCGCGGCAAGGTCCCCTCAAAGCTCCCAGCTTTCCTTGCCGCGCTGTAGTTCTCCGCTTCGATTAGAAGCGGAGGAAGTATATTTTTTTGGTTAGCCTAGCGGCTCAGTAAGAATCTCTTCTGTCAATAAAAGTAGGTCACGTTGATCATGAGTCAAACGGAATTAGGTAAGATATTCAGAAAAGCGGAGTTCTCCGATACATTTCGGAACCTCTCCTCATTTTGCGCGCGAGGAGAATCGGTACAATCGCTACAACTAAGGAGAGAGGGGTTGTTCCGGGCTCGGATCATTGTCTGTTGGGCTGCGGCGCGTAGACAGTGGCATGTAACGGAAAAGCGTTAAGAGAAGCCTATTGCTTTGCCTGTTCAATGAGTGACTTAGACGATAGCGCTGCTTCGCGTAACACTTGGCTGGTATCGGAATCATTGATTAATGATTGAATTTCACTCAAAGTAGTTTTTGCCGGTTTACCAATTTGGCCCAGGATCTTAATTGCCGCCAATTGCACTTCCGTGTCTGAATCAGTCAGTGTTGATTTGATGGCGTTCAGTTGATCTTCCGAATGTGGTTCCAGGCTTCCCAAAGCGTGAATGGCTGTAAGACGCGTATTGGGATCATCATGTTTTGTCAAAGTGATCAAAACGGGCACGGCTTTGTTTCGATATTCCGGAAAATGTGTGAGTGTTGATGCCGCATTGACTTGAATGAAAGGAGAATCATCCCTTAACGCTTTTTCGAGAGCTGGCGCAGCTTCTTTTGATTCCGGTCCCAGACCAGCCAGGTACATGCTGGCCAACTCTCTTGCAGATAGATCGGGGCTGGCCATTTCAGTAATTAATGTGGGGATAGCCGTTTTCCCAAAAGCACTTAGTTGCTTATCTGCTTTCAACCACTCATCAGGATCAGGATCTAAGCGAATCGCCAACAGTTTCTGAAAAATGATTTTGACTTCTACTTGTGGATCAACTGGTTCACTGGCTGGTTCTGATAATTCTGGAGCCTTATTCGAGTCAGCGTTTGTCAAATCGCTTTCAAGAGTCGATGAATTAATGGAATCTTTACTGGAAATAGAGTCTGAAGCGCCACATCCGTGAAGGATTGATAAAGAGAATAGAGCACACGCGACGATGACTACTTGAATATACTTCATACAACTGGAGTCCATTTGCTCAAAAAAATCAGAAAATCAGCTTATTTGCTGAATGATAACGGATTATCTCCTCTGTGTGGATAGAAAAATAGAATCCCCGAATCAATCTCTCAATTCGTATTAGTTATTGGGAAATCAACATTAACGGAGGTCATGCCGCCGTGCTATAATTCATAACATTTATAGTTTAAAACAGATCATTTTACTGGATTGTCTAACTTTACGGTCTTTTCTTTCTTGAGGGTCACTCATGAAACGAATCATCTTACTCTCTTTTTTGAATGTAATGAGCTGCGGAGCGCTATTGCATTCTGTGCAGCCTGCATTTTCACAGAGTAGCGCCCACTTTCGTGGATTACGGAATGAGATGGTCACGCGTTATATTCAGGGAGAGGGAGTCAAAAATCCCAAAGTCCTTTCTTCCATGAGACAGGTTCCGCGTCATGAGTTTGTGAGTTCGAGTTTGAAAAACCGGGCTTATCAAGATTTGGCATTACCTATTGGGTATAAGCAGACGATTTCCCCTCCGTATATCGTCGCTTATATGACAGAGACGATAGACCCACAACCTGAAGATAAAGTACTGGAAATAGGAACGGGGAGCGGATATCAGGCCGCGGTACTTTCGGCTTTAGTGAAAGATGTTTATACCATCGAGATTGTTGAAGGGCTTGGGAAAAAGGCGGCGGCCCGTCTGAAGCGTTTAAGATATCGTAACGTACATACTCGAATTGGTGATGGTTATCTGGGCTGGCCGGAAGAAGCGCCTTTCGACAAAATTATCGTGACATGTTCGCCTGAAAAAGTTCCTCGACCCCTGGTTGATCAGCTGAAAGAAGGGGGTATGCTTTTAATCCCGCTTGGGGAACGTTATCAACAGGTATTCCATCTGTTTAAAAAAGAAGAGGGCCAACTGAAACAGAAACGGCTTATCCCGACATTATTTGTGCCGATGACGGGTCGTTCCGAAGAGAAGCGCGAGATCAAGCCTGATCCACTCAATCCGAAAATAAGAAATGGTGGTTTTGAAATCGATGCCAACACAGACAAGAAAGCGGATAATTGGCACTATCAGCGTAAAGTAACTCTCGTCAAGAGGGGGGCGCCGGAAGGATCTTCCTATTTGGAGTTCGAGAATGAACTCACAGGTGGATTGTCTCAGATTTTACAGGGGATGGCCCTTGATGGATCCAAAGTACACTCGCTTGAAATGAGTCTTCAGGTAAGTTATCTGAACACAGTTCGAGGGGCAAAGACCTATCAAAAACCCGGAATTATAGTACATTTCTACGACAGTATTCGTCGAAACATAGGTCAGGCTTATCTAGGTCCCTGGCTCGGAAGTCGTGACTGGCACCAGGAAACAAAGAAAATATCGATTCCTCCTCAAACTCGCGAAGCCGTCATTCAGTTGGGGCTCAATGGTGGGACTGGTATACTGAAGATAGACAATTTGAAAATAGATAAAAGCGAGTAGTCGTCAGCGAATCCTTAAGAAAGCGTTAATTATTGATTGAAAAAAGAGGTGGTGCTCCTAAAATGTGAGAGTGTCTCCCTCTCTTTTGATTGTTCCCGCCTCTGGAAGGGATAAGAACACAGAACTTCTTATCTCCAACCATTTTGTAAGTACTGACGATACTGAACTGATTCTTGTCTCAATATAGTTCAGCCAGGGGACTTTTGAAACTCAAGGATCGAGCCTATCAACAATGCTTCTAACTCGGGACATTTTCTAACTAAGCAGCATGGGAAAAGAATGCCATTACGTCAATTCCAAACACTTCAGCAGTCATGTGGTGCGATTTATACTGACATTAATCAAGTTTACCCTTTAGCCTCTCATTTTGGATCACCAGAGAAAGAATATCAGAGTGCGCATGAGACAGCGGTGCTCTTCGATCTCAGTCATCGAGAACAGTTCGAATTAAAAGGAAAAGATCGTGCAAAATTCCTTCACAATTTTTGTACGAATGAGATTATAAATCTGCCGACTGATGAAGGTTGCGAAGCATTTCTGACCAATGTCCAAAGCCGAATTCTTGGTCATATTTTTGTATTCAATCAGGGAGATTCTCTCTGGATTGATACAGCGCCCGGTATGTGTTCATCAATTATCAACCACCTGGATCGTTATATCATTCTGGAAGATGCGGACTTTGAACTACGCACTCCGGAATATGGCAACCTTTATTTAACCGGACCAAAAGCAAAAGAAATCCTGACGCAAGCGGGGATCGAGATAGAATCTCTAGCAGTTAATCAGCAAGTGCAAGTGAAAAATACTGGTTCTCAGCTTACAGTCCGCCGTCTTGATTGGTTTCAACAACCAGGATATTTTTGCTGTCTGCAGTATGTAAAAATCGCTGATTTCTGGTCAAGCCTCATGGAGGCTGGTGCGACACCTGCAGGGCAGGACACATTCGACACCTTGCGAATTGAATCTCTCTTTCCCCTCTATGGCGTCGATCTTTCGGAGGAAAATCTGGCGCAGGAAGCATCTCGAACAGAACAGTCGATTTCATTTAAAAAAGGTTGTTATCTGGGTCAGGAGCCAATTGCTCGCATTGATTCATTAGGTCATGTCAATCGGGAACTACGGGCGATTGGACTGGCTGAGGGCTGGGTGCCTCCATCGGGAGCCAAGGTCATGGCAGGGGAACCCGACCAGCTTCAGGAGGTAGGAACGATTAGCTCTTCAGGCGTTTCCTTTGGCAAGTATCCAGCTGTTGCGATGGCGATGTTGCGGCGAGGGTCGAATGAGCCGGGCACTCAAGTTTCCATCGTTTCCGGGCAACAGGAAGCGACGGGGACCGTTTTTACATCCCTTGATTAAGCAACAGAATCCCATTTATTTTCGATGTGTTTTCATCAGAGGGCGGTGAAAGCGATCACCGCTCATTATAATTGAAGCAAAAACGGCGATCCAATTTATGTCCCGCGAAATGCTTCAATTCCAATTGCTGAAATTAAACGTGGCGCTGTTCTCACTGGTGCTGCTGGCAGTGAGCTGGCGGCTCTGGATCCCTCAGACGTTTTTTCCGCAGGTCCCTTTATTTTCTGGGGTCCTGTCTCTGCCTGCCTGGGTAGACTGGCTCACTTTTTTTATGATGTTGATTTCCAGCATCTGTATTCTGGGAGTGGTGTTGGCCTCATGTTTTGGCGTTTCAGAACACAGACCTTTCTTACAACAGGTTTGTGCTGGCGTGTTCTTTTCGGGGTTCCTGATTTCGGTTGTGTTTGACCAACATCGCCTTCAGCCCTGGGCCTATCAGTTTGCGATAGGATTTCTGATACTGACATTTCTGAAGCCACCGCGCGCCATTCGTCTGTTTCGTTTCTTTGTAATCAGCATTTATTTATACTCGGCACTTTCCAAGTGTGATATCAGTTTTGTGCAGACGTTGGGTCCCCAGTTAGCCGATGGTCTATTTTCAGGAATCGGAATTTCGACCACTTACTGGTCAGATCAGACCATCAGTTTTATTGCTGGCGCCTTTCCCGTTGCAGAATTCCTGATCGCGTTGGGTTTATTCATTCCCCGCACACGCCAATGGACGTTATGGGCGGCAGTGTTGATGCATGTCTGTCTCATTATTGCCGTTGGTCCTTTGGGTTTAAACCATTACAGTGGTGTTCTCATCTGGAATGTGTATTTCATCGTGCAGGACCTGTGTTTGTTTCATTCATTGTTTCAGAAAAACTCTTTGCTCACGCAAAAAGATTCAGTGAATTCAGAAGACCGAGATGTCGACTCGAGTTTGTCGTTCCGTGTCGTTACGGGTTCTGAACGGGGAGTTTTGCTCATCGTCTGGTTTGTCATGTTGGCTCCCCTGCTGGAACCAACGGGGTATTTTGATCATTGGCCAGCCTGGGGGTTGTATGCGAGCCACCATGATCGTATCACATTGCTCATTGACGAGCAGGCGAAATCCAGTTTGCCTCCTACTTTGCAGCCCTTTGTCGATGGACCCCAGCCATTAAGTCGCTGGTGTCGGGTGCGCGTTGATCGCTGGTCGCTTTCCGAACTTGGGGTTCCCATTTATCCACAGGCGCGTTTTCAATTAGGAGTTGCTCTCGCCATCGGTAGCAATTTGAAACACGATCAGGGAAAAATCGCAGAGCAGCCTCAAATCAAGGTGCTATTTGAAGGGGCCGCTCATCGACTGACGGGCAACCGCAAAATTAGTGAACATATTGGCCTTCCACAAATTGATCAGCTCACAGATCGTTTTTTGTTGAATGCTGTGCCTCGTCCTTTTCGTGGCGCTGAATAGTCGAACCTTTTCCGTTAAAAGCCGTCTGATTTGTATGCGTCGGTTGCAATTCTTCCAGATTCAAAATACAACGGCTTTTCTGGTTTAGAAAACACTCCTACACAGGAATTCACCGACACAAGTATTGCATTTTTTTGATTTGAGGCGTGAAATGGCTTTGATAAACGATGATTACCTGAAGCTCAAAGCGGGCTATCTGTTTCCGGAAATTGCGCGTCGTGTAAACACATTTTGCGACGAGAACCCGAATGCCGCTGTGATAAAACTGGGGATAGGTGATGTGACGGAACCACTTCCAGCAGCGATCAGAGAGGCCATGCATGCTGCCATTGATGAGATGGGAGATCGTGGTTCATTTCGTGGCTATGGTCCGGAGCAGGGATATGCATTTCTTCGCGAGGCGATTGCCCGGAATGATTATCAGTCGCGTGGTGTCGAGATTTCTGCGGACGAGATATTTGTTTCCGATGGTTCGAAGTGTGATACGGGTAATATTCTGGATATTTTTGGTGCGGAGAATAAGGTTGCGGTGACCGACCCTGTTTATCCCGTTTATGTCGATACGAACGTGATGACGGGCCGCACCGGCGCAGCAGATGAGAGTGGGCGTTATGCAGGTTTAACATACCTGCCAGTCACTGCAGAAAACGATTTCGTACCTTCTCTGCCAGACTCTCCTGTCGATCTGATCTATCTCTGTTATCCGAATAATCCCACGGGAACTGTTGCGACGAAAGAGACCTTGAAGCAGTGGGTCGATTATGCGAAGGCCCATGGATCTATCATTCTGTTTGACGCTGCCTATGAAGGATTCATTACCGACCCGGACATTCCGCATTCTATTTATGAGATTGAAGGCGCCAAAGAGGTTGCGATTGAATTTCGCAGCTTCAGTAAGAATGCCGGTTTCACAGGAACTCGCTGTGCGTTTACGGTGGTTCCCCAACAGCTCATGGGAAAAACTGCCTCGGGTGAAACGGCGGCAATTCATCCTCTCTGGAATCGACGCCATTGCACAAAGTTTAATGGTGTTTCTTATATTATTCAGAAAGGCGCAGAAGCCGCTTACTCTGAACAGGGGCAACAGCAGATACAAGCTCTGATTGCCTTCTATCTGGAAAATGCCCGCCTGTTGCGTGAAGGCCTGGAGTCGGTTGGTATCTCTGTTTATGGTGGTGTCAATGCTCCCTACGTCTGGCTCAAAACACCAGGAGAGTCGAGCAGTTGGGAGTTCTTCGATGAATTGTTACAGAAAGCACATCTTGTGGGGACCCCGGGCAGTGGTTTTGGTGCTTCGGGAGAAGGTTATTTTCGTCTAAGTGCTTTCAATAGCAGAGATAATATTAACGAAGCGGTTACCCGATTCCAAAAAGTCGTTAGTTAATCAGGAGTTAGCAGCGAGTGATTAGCTGTAATGTGTGCACCTGATTTCAGGTCTAATCATTCCATATCGGCTCTCCTTTATATGGACACTCGCCCCGTCACTCTCTTATAATTGGCTCTTTGCTACTATCAAAGATCCTCTGTGAAAGAGGACACCATGCAATCCATCATCTGCTCATTCGGTCGGCACTTGCTGCCTGCCGGGTCTCGCCGTCTGGTATGGTCACCCCTGTTCAACATGCGTTTCATTATTCACCGAAAGGTTCTTCCTATGTCTAAATGGCATTTCACTGCCTGTTTATGTATTGCATTCTTTGGATGCTCTCAATTCGTGACGGCTCAGACCGAAAAAGCAAATTCAGGTAAATCGTCTCTCAAAGATCAAAAGCAAAAAGTCAGTTACGGAATTGGTTATAATTTGGGTCAAAACCTGATGAAGGATGATTTGGGTCTCGATCCACAGATTCTCGTCAAAGGGATTCTGGATGCCATGACCAAACAGAAACCACAAATGACAGAAGAAGAAATTCGTGCAACATTGGTTGCGTTTCAACAGGAACTGCGATCACAGCAGGAAACAAAGATGAAGCAAGCTGCAGCGGCAAATGTTGCCAAGGGAAAGCAGTTTCTTGCAGCTAATGCTAAGAAAGAAGGCGTGAAAACAACAAAAAGTGGTCTGCAATATAAAGTGATCAAAAAAGGCACGGGGAAAACTCCCGGCTTGAATGACAGTGTGACCACACATTATCGGGGAACTCTGATCAACGGAAAAGAGTTTGATAGTTCTTACAAACGAAATCAACCCGCGACGTTTCCTGTCAAAGGTGTGATCAGTGGCTGGACGGAAGCACTGCAGTTGATGAAAGAGGGCGATAAGTGGCAGCTCTTCATTCCTGGCGATCTGGCTTATGGTTCAAGAGGATCTGGTCCTGTTATTGGACCCAACGAAGTTCTCATTTTTGATATTGAGTTGCTCAAGGTAAACTGATTTTACCTCAATAAAAATCTAATAAACGACCTTACCGAGGCCGGCGCTCTTATTGAGCGTCGGCCTTTTTTTATGATCACGTCTGTTGGCATCAATCAACGGCTCTATGAACGGGTCGCGCGGATTTTACTGATTTTGACAGGTAGAATTACACTCAAGCATTGGTATTTTTACATGTCAAAGTTCGTTGGTGTGGCATTTTGTAAGCTAAAGTACACGGAGAGTCACTGAAATTGTATCGACACACATTCTCCGTTCTTCAGTAATAAAAGTAGATAAGCCATGTCAGATATGAATAGTAGTAATTCACTGCTTATGCAGGAAGCAAACAAATCAGGGGCGCATTCCACCTGCTCTGAATGTGGCACGGATGAGCCCTGGGGGCTTTCATCGTGGTGTCCGCAATGCGGCTTCTATCCGAAGCTGGGAAAATGTGTGGGTCATTCTGATGTTCAACAGGAAACAGAAACCAAAGCACAGCCTCAAACGATTTGGGAATTAATTCCGGAGTGGGGATGGATTCTTGCGATTGGTACGATTGCTGCGATCGGCTTAAGTGTTGGCGGACGTTTTTATTGCAGTAGTACTTCTGAATTATGTCTGTGGACAATAACACAAGCGAGTATTGGCCTGTGTCTCTTTTTGATCGGACATGTCATTGTTTATTTAAATGCAGTCTCAAAGTCATTTGAATTTGGCATGATGAGTATTTTCCTGACACCACTTAAAATCTGGGGACCGACGATCCGCCGTTTTCCGGCAGGAGCCTGGAAATTAGATATGGCAATCTGGGGGCTGACATTACTGGTGGGTGCATTTGCGATCGTTGGTGGTTTTGAATTTGATTCATTATTCAAGGACTGGGGCGTCCGGAAACGTGCAAATATCAATCTGGTGGCATCTGTCGTCGACCGTGCGAAGGAATCAGAGGGAGGAGGTGCGGAGAATCTGGAAGACGCACTAAACGATTTTGCTGGTGGAAGTGAAGAAGAAAAAACGAAGGCAAAGAAAGTGGCTGCCAGTTTACCTGTAGAAGCGGCACCGAAGCTCATTGAATTTGATTGTTTGCTGGTGGGCTATACCACATTGTCCAACGGCAAGATTGATTCTGTGCTGTTAGCCGCTTCTCATAATAAACAATTAGTCTATGCGGGATCCATTTACGCAAGTGATGTTCCTGAAGAAGTGCGGAAAGCCTGGCAGGCTCAACTGCCAAGCTTGAAGCAATCGGCGCCTTTCGTGAAAATCAATCGGTCAGCAACCTGGTTGAAACCAAAAATCACGCTCAAGGTGGCTTCCAAAGGCTGGGGAGAGACGAATCTACGATTGCTCAAACCTCAGTTTGTCTCACTCTTGCAGGAAATCAGTCTCGATTAACTTTTCTTGTCGGGACTATGAAAAAACCGAGTATGGCCCTGCTGTATTAACAGCAGGGCTTTTTTTATTTTGCTGTGAAACGGTGACGGTTTCCTGCTCTATCGCCGGTTCTCTGTGTTGGGGGTCTGTTATCCCGGCCCTTGCTTGTTAAAATAGCAGGAAAGTTATTTCATTCAATAGAATCAGGCGATCAACACCATGAATCCGGAACTGGAACGTTATAGTCGGCAAGTCCTCTTTTCAGAGTTGGGTGAAGCGGGTCAAACCCGTATGATGCAGGGCCGCGTTTTATTATGTGGATGTGGTGCTCTGGGGACGGTATTAGCAGAGACCCTGGTCAGGGCGGGTGTGGGTCATATCAAAATCGTTGATCGTGATTTTGTCGAACTGAGCAATTTGCAGCGACAGGTGCTGTTTGATGAAACGGACGTGGCCGCCAAACTTCCCAAAGCAATCGCTGCTGTCGAAAAACTGAAAAAGATCAACAGCGAAGTCCAGATCGAGCCTATAGTCGAAGATATTGATCATACTAATATTTTAGCCCTGGCAAAGGATGTCGATTTAATTCTGGATGGCACAGATAATTTTGAAGTGCGTTATTTGATTAATGATGTGTCACTAGAGCTGGGGATTCCCTGGATCTATTGCGGGTGTATTGGCAGCACCGGACAGACGATGACAATTTTGCCAGGTAAGTCTGCCTGTCTGCGTTGTTTAATCGATTCGGCACCAGAGCCGGGCAGCACAGAAACCTGTGATACTGCGGGAATACTGGGGCCGACTGTCAATGTAATTGCATCTTTGGAAGCCATCAGTGCATTCAAAATTCTTTCGGGACGCGAAGATTTGATCAAGCCGGTTCTGACGGTCGTTGATGTCTGGGAGGGATCGTTTCGACAGATGAGTGTTGCTGATCTCAGAGAGAAAGCGGGCTGTAAAGCCTGCCATCAGGGAGAACGGATCTGGCTGAAAGGAGAGCAAGGTTCGCGTACGACACAATTGTGTGGCAGAAATGCTGTTCAGGTTTCTCCCGCCGAAAAAGGTCGCATCTCATTTGAAGATCTTGCTGAAAAGCTCGAGCATTCGGGGGCCGTCGAATTTAACGCGTATCTGCTCAGGCTGAATTTGAAAGATCCCGATTATGAAATCAGCCTGTTTCGTGATGGTCGCGCCATCATAAAAGGCACAGATGACCCCGCAGCCGCAAAAACCATTTACGCTCGCTATATCGGCAGTTAAGTAATGGGGCACGTGAGGGTCGCGTCAAATTGCACATTTTTAATAACGCTATTTGATCTCAGACTGATGTGCCAGGAACGACTGGACCATCTCTTTGCGAATTCTCAATAACAGATTTTTGGATAACAGCAAGGAATGGTTTTTACCTGGATGAATTTCCACAACGGAATGACCGCCTAAATGATCAAGCGAATTTTTAAGTAACATGGTTGCGCCTTCGAGGTAAAACGTATCTTGATCACCCATGAAAACATGAATTTTACCATCGAGTTGCGGTAAGAGTTGCTTCCAATTGTTTTCAAGGATTAACCGGATGTCATAAGCCTTCCAGGTTTCTGCTACATTTGGATTGATGTTCCCCGTTTCTCGATCATACAGTTTCATGGGTGCGCCATCTTTTCCACGGGGGCTGAAAACGGCTTCAAAACTTCGCAGTTGACCGCCGTGTCCGAGCACATGTTCCATTTTGGAAAAAGACTCGTACCATAAAATGGGCTCCTGTTTCATACGGGCGATGGGTCGGGCTTGCTTTGACTCATTGCGGTACATGTTATCGTTGCGATCATAGAGATTGATTTGCTGGAAGTCTCGAAAGTCGACCGGGTCGGGGGCGGTGCTCCAGGTCCCTCCAAATGTGTCCGGGTAGGTGACTTGTAACCAGAGTGAAGACCAGCCTCCCGAAGAATGTCCCGTTAAAAATCGGGCGCGTTGATGTGGGATGGCGCGGTAAGTTTTTTCCAGTTCGGGCAGGAATTCGGTGGTGAGGGCTTTACCGACAGGGCCGTTATTAGCAGAGTCTGCAAAAACATGATGTCCCCAGCGACATCGAGGATTCAGAAAAACACGAATAAATTCCACGTCATCTTCGTTTTTTTCGGAGACAGGGGTCTCTCTGCGTCCCCGAAAATGGTCGCCACCAAAACCGGGGATGGAATAGACCGTGGGGTACTTTCTCTGATTCTGGAGATAGTAACTTTGTGGTAAAAGAACGGTGGCTTCGAGGTATGTGTCACGGCCATGGAATTCCGAGAGGAGCGCGGAGCGCACTTTGATGAGTTTACTCCAGCGAGTATTTTTAAAAGTTTTTCGTGGTACCAGTTTGTCAATAATGAAGAGGGGCGTTTTCTGGTTCCTGTCTGTCGGAACGGAGACGACCTGACTGAATCCGTTGCCGGGCGCGGTGCCAATGTTAGGTTCGAGGTCGTTGAAGCGCGCGACAGCCTGGGCGCGATACTTTGCCAGATTCATCTCTGCGAGTGGTTTTGGGAACGAGAGTAAGTTTTTTGATTTGGGTGTGAAATCAAGGATCTCTCCTGGTTGCCAGTTCACCACATCCCGACTGAGAAACATTTCAGGCTGGAACCAGGACGGTCCCATACGGGGTTCTCGTTGAGAACGGGTAAAAATAAGATACACTCGGCCTGTAAAAGGCTGATTATGCACGGATTCATCAAATCGGACCTGAAATGTATTTTCAGATGCATGTGATTCCGCTAAGACAAGCAGAGAGAGGCTTAATGCCCACAAGAGAGTCAGGACGCAAAACCGAAATTGTTGAATCATGTTAAATCAGGCCCCAGGTTATTTCATTGCAGAAGTCGGTGGAACGAAAACCCTGTCTAAATCATAACCTATAAACTCAATAAGAAAAGTAGAATCAGTGAAAGGTACTTACCAAAATGAGTGATAAGCTACCCACGCAGGAAGAACTGTTATCTCGTTTAAAAGAGGTAGAATCCATTTTAATGCACGTTCAACATGAGGTTGAACAGTTAAATGATGCCATTTTGAAACGAAACTCGGAAGTAGATCGACTGAATAAAACATTGAAACTTCTCGATTCGCGCCTCGGTGTTCTGGAGGAGGAAGATGAGGGTCACGGTCCTGAGTTTGAAAAACCACCCCATTATTGATGGAATGCTGTCAGATTATTTACACGATGTACTCTCAGGCAAATCCCGATCTCACTTGAAAAAACGGTGATGATGATTCATGCTTTAAGGAAGAGTTTATCGCAATTTGTATTTCGTTTCCGTGAAAGGCGTTTCTCATGCGTCAGATGATTTCAGGTGGATTCAAGGGCTGGCTTGTTTTTCTGCTCTGTCTCTGTAGTGCCACAATGCTAAACGCTGCGGACCAGGACCAGCCAAACGTGGTGATTATCATGACCGATAATCATGGCGAATGGACTTTGGGCTGTTATGGAAATAAAGATATCAAAACGCCGCACATAGATCAGCTGGCGAAAGAGGGAACCCTATTCACACGCGCCTTTGCCAACAATGCGGTCTGTTCTCCGACCAGAGCCACGTTTCTCACGGGATTAATGCCTTGTCAGCATGGGGTGCATTGTTACCTCCGGCCGCGCATTCAAACGGGACCCGAATCATTCAATACCCTGGAAGAGTTCCAGTCAATTCCGCAGGTCCTGCATGATGCAGGTTATGTTTGCGGGTTGTCTGGTAAATGGCATCTGGGTGATAACCTTTATCCACAGGAAGGATTTTCCTACTGGATCACCAAACCGCATGGCAGTAGCCAGGGTTTTTATAATCAGAAGGTGATCGAAGACGAGAAAATTCGCGACGAACCGACTTATCTCACGGATCTGTGGACTCAACATGGTGTCAAATTCATCAAGCAGAATCAGGAGAAACCCTTCTTTCTGTTTCTGGCTTACAATGGTCCTTATGGGTTAGGGTCAGCCATGAAGGAGCCGATCAAAAATCGGTTTAAAACAGAATATGAAAAGAAGACGTTTCCCTCCTTCCCCAGAGAAAAGGCACAGCCCTGGAACTTCAATTATGGTGACTGGATCGGTGACTTGGGGATCATTCGTAAGTATGCGGCTGAAGTATCAGCCGTGGATGATGGTGTAGGCCAGATCATGCAAACACTGAAAGAGTTGGGACTGCGCGAGAATACGCTGGTCATTTTCACAGCCGATCAGGGGTTGGCTGGCGGTCACAGCGGCTATTGGGGAATGGGCGATCATACCCGGCCCTTGACGGCGTTTGACTGGACAATGAGTATTCCGCTCATTTTTTCACAACCGGGAAAAGTCGTTTCGGGAGCCAGGCAGGAGATGCTCGTAGCGAATTATGATGTGTATCCTACCCTGCTCAACTATTTGGGATTGGAGGAGAAAATTCCCGCTCAGCCAGCAACGCCAGGGCGCAATTTTGCACCCGTTCTCAAAGGCGAACAGATTCCCTGGTCGGAAGTGATGTTTTATGAATTTGAAAATGTGCGCGCGATTCGGACGAAAGACTGGAAATATATCGAACGTTTTCGAGAAACTCCGAATGAACTCTATGATCTGGTTCAAGATCCCGGTGAAAGAAAGAACCTGATCGACAATTCGAAATTCAGCCAGCAGCATAAAAAACTCAAGCAGAGAATGGATCGTTTCTTTGCAAAATACGCTGATCCCAAATGGGATATCTGGGATGGTGGCAAATCAAAAACGGTCCTGATGTCGAAGAAACTATTTCCCGAGTCCTACCTCTATTTACCTTCCTCAAAGTAGAGACAGTCAGCGGAGTTAGTCCTTCGCATCCGAACAGTCTCGCCTCGTTTTTCGGGCGGAATAATCGCTAAAATCGGCATAATCGGAAATTCCATTTTTCGCTATGTAGATTCTCTACGTTATCAGGCGATTCGTTTTTGCATGACTCCATTCACCGACTTACTCTGAATGTGTCGGAGTGTTTGAGTGAAATGCCCCTCTTCTGCAAAATCTCAAAGCGAGTCAGGCAAAAAGTGGCATTAATGTGGGCCTGTCTTTCCGATACGTATTTTAACGATCCGTTTTGAAAGTTTGAGCACAACCAGGAGGTACGTGCCATGTCGGTAACACATTTTACCGCTAAAGAAATTTGCGATCTCGAAGTAAAGTCAACAACGCCCCGTTTCTTACATTCCCCGTTTGGTACGGTTGCGATTCTGGCATTGGCATTTCAATGGCCTTCCAGCGCCTGGTATTTCCAGGTAGGGTGGACGCTCATTGCCGCTTACAGCATGTTCTGCTGGTCAAGCTGCTTTCACGAAACATCTCATCAGGGCATTTGCGGAAAATGCTGGGTTAGTATCTGGTTAGGACGCGCCATTGGCACGATGCTGTTTGTTTCCTATACCGCATATCGCGAGTCGCACATTCGTCATCATGCTTACCTGAATAAGCCCGGTGATTGGGAATTGTGGCCTTATTCCGATCCGAAAACATCACTCACGTTTCGTCGCATTTTCTGCTGGTTGGAGCTTCCCTTCGGATTTCTTACTTCTCCCTTTGTTTACAGTCGCATGTGTTTCAGTAAAAACACTCCGGTGAAAAATCCGGAAGTCATGAAAGCCATGCGGATCGAATATGCCGTCATGGCGATAGTCTGGGCGTCGATTCTGGGCACAGTTGCCTGGTTCTCTCTCTGGAAGCCTTTTATCGTTGCCTGGGTGATTCCGCATTGGGTTGCCAGTGTGATCCAGACCTTTCGGAAATATACCGAACACCTGGGAATGCAAAGCTATGACCCTTTGCTGGGAACCCGTACCGTGATTGGTACCAGCTTTATTACGCGTCTCTGCACTTACATCAATTTTGATATCTTCGTGCATGGTCCTCATCATCGTCACCCTAAAATTGCTCACAATAAACTGGTCGCGAAGATGGATACTTACCAGGAGGATAATCCTGAGACTCAGTATCCTGTCTTTACGACGTATATGTCAGCTATCAGACACACGATTCCCGCACTTTGGAATCCGGGAGTGGGTATGAATGTAGGAGCCCCTGCCCCGAAAAAAGAAAAATGGCTGGGAGCTGATAATTTCGTAACAGATGTAGCCAGGGAAATTCTGGCTGATCGTGATATTGCGAAACCTCATCGTCCATCACATTGAATTTGATCAATCGAAAACGCCCCACAGCTTGCTTAGCGGTGGGGCGTTTTTTTATTGTTGATTCGCGTTGTTCTCGCGCCGTATTTTCATCATCTTCTGAAGCGACGATTGCGGAAAAGGCGACGACGACGAGGTTCACAACATTCTGAACCGACAGGTTGAGTTTCGTAATCCGGTGTCAGTTCCTTGCGAACTTTTAAGAGCAGTTTTTTACTGGCTTTGATGCCCGCAGATTCGTCGAGCTCTTTGCCTTCGTATTCAATGCCCACATAGCCGTGATAGCCGGCGTCCATCACAATTTTCATCATCTTCACATAGTCTGTTTTGGTCTCGTTGCCCGCTTTGTCAAAATTATGCGTTTTGGCACTGACGGCTTTCGCGTACGGCATTAGTTCTTTGACCCCTTTGTAGCGGTCATATTCTTCACCCGTTTTGCGATCAAGGACGAAGTTTCCGAAATCGGGCAGTGTTCCGCATCCGGGGAGATTGACCATCTTCATGACCCCCGCCAGCCAGGCACCGTTGGATGAGAGGCCGCCATGATTTTCCACTAACACATCGATACCAGATTTTGCCGCGAATTCCGTAAGACGACGTAAGCCATCGGCTGCCAGTTTTTGTTGTTCCTGATAGCTGCCATTGCTGCGTGCATTCACGCGGATCGAGTGGCAGCCCAGAGTTTTTGCAGCGTCAACCCACTGGTGATGATTTTTGATTGCCTGCGTCCGTTTTTTGGCATTGGGATCACCCAGGGCCCCTTCCCCGTCAATCATGATCAGCAGATTTTTTACGCCGACATCAGAGGCCCGCTGATTCATTTGCGCGAGGTATTTTGCATCACGGGCTTTGTCTTTAAAGAATTGATTCACATATTCGACAGCCGAAATACCAAACTCTTCCTTTGTCACTTTGGCAAAGTCGAGGTTATCCAATTTCCCACCTCTGAGTGCGCGATGCAGAGACCATTGCGCGAGAGAAATTTCGAATAAAGGGTTGTTCGCTGTGGTAGCAGCGAAAGCAGAACCGGCCCAGCCGGGAAGCGCAATTCCGGCAGTGAATGCGGTTGTCTGTTTCAGGAAGTCACGGCGTGAAGAAATGTGGGACATGAGGGAATCTTTCTCTGTTCGTCATGAATGGTTTTGCAGATTGCATTTGCACAGGAAGCACTGTTTCCAGATTATAAAAACTCGTGCGCCAGGAAACAATCAAAGCTATGGGTCGTGAAAAACAAAACCTCCGAATCACGAGAGCTCATGATTCGGAGGTTTTTTGTTGTCGCAAGACTTGTTGTCAGTGCAATTTTAATAGCGATAGTATTCTGGTTTGTAAGGTCCTTCGACCGGAATTCCCAGATATTCTGCCTGTTGATCTGACAGTTTTGAGAGTTTCACGCCCAGTTTATCCAGGTGCAGGCGAGCGACTTCTTCGTCCAGGTGTTTGGGAAGCATGTACACGCCAATTTCGTACTTATCGGTTTCGTTCCAAAGTTCGAGTTGTCCGATGACCTGATTGGTAAAGCTATTGGACATCACAAAAGAGGGATGACCTGTGGCACAACCCAGGTTCACCAGGCGGCCTTCCGCGAGCACAATCAGTGCTTTTCCGTCAGGGTACACAAATTTGTCGACCTGAGGTTTGATTTCAATTTTCTCGATGTCTTTTCGGTTTGTCAGATAAGCAATCTGAATTTCAGAATCGAAGTGTCCGATGTTGCAGATGATGGCTTCGTTTTTCATCTGATCCAGATGTTCGCCACGGATGACATCACAGCAACCGGTTGCCGTCACGAAGATATCACCACGGGAGGCGGCATCTTCCATTGTGGTGACTTCATAACCTTCCATCGCAGCTTGCAATGCACAGATGGGATCGATTTCTGTGACCACGACACGTGCTCCGAGCCCTTTCATGGCGTCGGCACATCCTTTACCGACATCACCGTAGCCACAGACGACTACAACTTTTCCAGCGATCATAATATCGGTGGCTCTTTTGATGCCATCAGCTAATGACTCGCGGCAACCATACAGGTTGTCAAACTTGCTCTTGGTGACAGAGTCGTTGACGTTGATAGCGGGGACACCCAGTTTTCCGGCTTCGTGCATTTGATGTAGACGGTGCACGCCGGTGGTGGTTTCTTCGGTGAGTCCTTTGATCGTTTTGAGCAGTTCAGGGAACTTTTCATGTACCATGACGGTCAAATCGCCACCGTCGTCAAGAATCATATTCAGTGGTTCGCCGTTGGGCCAGAAAATGGTCTGTTCGATGCACCAGTCGAATTCTTCGTCGGACATACCTTTCCAGGCAAAAACAGGAACGCCGGTTGCAGCAATGGCGGCAGCGGCATGATCCTGTGTGGAAAAGATATTACAACTTGACCAGCGTACTTCGGCGCCCAATGCGGTCAATGTTTCGATTAGCACAGCGGTTTGAATCGTCATGTGCAGACAGCCGGCGATGCGCGCCCCTTTGAGTGGCTGCTCTTTGCCGTACTTTTCGCGTAAAGCCATCAAGCCGGGCATTTCCGTTTCGGCCAGTTCAATTTCTTTTCGGCCCCAGGCGGCTAAATTCTGAAAGTCCTCATCGTTGTAATCTTTCACTTTATACGGCAGTGAGTTCGCTTCGGTCGACATTCTCAATCCTTTTTTGTTTCAATTGGAGAAAGGGGAGTTTTTGAATTGTAATCAAGCGGAAACCGACTTGAATGATGGCATTATAGTTGCTTTACTTTAGCAGACAAAATTTTAGACCAATTATTATAATGAAAAGTGCTAATTATTTTCTGCGATGATTCACTGGTTGAGCACAGTTCTTCAACAATATGTGATTGCTGAAGTTATGGCGTTTTTTCTCTATCCGACAACATTAAAATAGAGGCCCTCTGGCTAGCGAGTGGCAGACGAATGTGCCTACAATTTGCGAGGGTGGCCAACTTCACAGGTCAATAGTTTGTCTCTTCTAAGTGCAAGAGTAGAGAAATCGAACCGGGCTGGCAATAGAAACGGCATCTTTGATAACTTGCAAAAAGCATAATTTATAGACGAAACGAGATCTGGTCATTAAAAATCAGTATCGGTCCAGCTTTGTTAAACTCTCTTCGGATAAGTAATTAGAATGCGAATCAGTGAATTATATCGTTCGGGAACATTTGGTCTTTCCGTGGAAGTGTTTCCGCCCAAGAGTGAAAAGGGCGATGCGATTCTGTTCCAGACGCTGGAAGAGTTGACTCGCTATCAACCGGCGTTTGTGTCTTGCACGTATGGTGCAGGTGGCTCAACAAGCAAGCGGACCATTGAGCTTTGTAAGATCATTCAAGATCGTTACCAGACCCCGGCGACCGCGCATTTTACCTGTGTGGTCTCTACTCGTGAGGAACTGATTGAGTGGTTAAGAAATGCTTCTGAAGCCGGTATTGTGAACATCATGGCGTTGCGTGGTGATCCTCCTGTCGGTCAGGAAACTTTTGTGCCCGCAGATGGCGGCTTGAGTTACGCGAATGAATTGGTGTCTTTGATTCGGGAGCATTTTCCCGAGATGGGTGTTGGCGTTGCCGGCTATCCTGAAGTACATCCTGACGCCCCCGATGCAGAAACCGATCTGGCCAATTTGAAACGCAAAGTGGATGCAGGCGCGGATGCCGTTTATACACAGCTCTTCTTTAACAATGATAAATTTCGTGAATTCAGAGAGCAATGTGCTCAAGCTGGAATTCAGTGTCCGATCATTCCCGGCATCATGCCCATCACAGAGTTCAAACGGATTCAGCGCATCACTTCCATGAGCAACTCCGAGCTACCGGTGGAACTCATGGGCAAATTGGAAGCCGTTCAAGATGACGCAGAGGCACAGTTTGAAATTGGTGTGGAGTTCGCGATCAAGCAGAGCCAGGAACTAATTGATGATGGTGTACCCGGCATTCATTTTTACGCGTTAAACCGTTCGCATGCCTGCAAACGTATTTTTGATGCACTCGGTTTTCAGCAAAAATAACAATGGTCTGATTGATCATTTCCATTTTTATCCAGAGACAGGGAACAGCATGAGTCAACCGCTCAACTTTAAACAGGAACTGACGGGTGTCTTCGGGCAGCCGATCTCAGAAAACCCATCACAGTGCATGATGGAAGCGGCGTACAATGACAAAGGCCTGGAATGGCGCTATCAAAGTATTGAAGTCGCACCTGAGAATCTGGAACAGGCCGTCGGCGGTTTGCGGGCGATGGGTTTTCGCGGCGTGAATCTTACGATTCCTCATAAAGTCGAAGTGATTCAATATCTGGATGGTGTCAGCGAAGCGGCTGGGATGATGGGGGCCGTCAATTGTATCGTGCTCAAAGGCGATCAACTGATCGGCGAGAACACGGACGGCAAAGGCTTTGTGCAATCGTTAAAAGGGCTGACTGATCCCCAAGGCAAAAAGATCGTGATGTTTGGTGCCGGCGGTGCGGCCCGTGCGATTGGTGTCGAAACCGCGCTTGAGGGAGCCGCCGAGATCACGATTGTGAATCGCAGTGCCGATCGAGGTGAAGCACTTGTGGCGCTATTGAAAGAAAAAACGGGCGTCTCTGCTTCCTTCGTGTTATGGGAGGGAGATTATGTCGTTGCCGACGATGTAGATGTGGTCATTAACGCCACATCCATCGGCCTGTTCCCTGATGTGGATGCCGTTTTTCCAGTCGATTTTTCATCTCTCAAACCGAATATGATTGTTTCTGATGTGATTCCCAATCCGCCGCAAACGCATCTGTTGCGTGAAGCCGCCAAAGTGGGCTGTCAGACTCTGGATGGTCTGGGGATGCTCGTCAATCAGGGCGTGATCGGTTTTCAACTCTGGACCGGCGTTGATCCTGATCCCAAAGTTATGCGGGCGGCATTGGAAGACGTTTTTGGTGTCGAGTAAGGCATGATGTGGCGCTACTGTTGAACCCATAGGCATGGTAGCAAAGAAGACAGGGGCTGATGAAAGACTTTCGCGAATATCAGGCCGTGCAACAGGCAGCCAAACAGACGCTGTCTGATATCGCCGGCTTTATTTCTCCCTCAGCGACGGAAGAAAGCATTGCTGCTTTTGCGCAGGAGCGACTGGCGGAGTTGGGTTTTCCGGAGACCTGGTATCATGCATGTCCGGCTTTCGTTTTGCTGGGGAGTCGGAGTTGTCTCTCCATTTCCGGTCGAGATTATATTCCCGCAACCGAGCCGGTGGGCGAGACGAATCTGATCACGGTCGATTTGAGCCCTTGCAGAAGTTCGATCTGGGGAGATTGTGCGCTGTCATTTGTTGTAGAGGATGGTGTAGTGGTAGTGGCTCCTGTTGGCCTGGAGTTTCAGCGCGGACTTAAACTTGAGGAGAAGTTGCATTTACAACTTCGGCGCTTTGTTACGCCAGATACCACATTTAGCGACCTGTTCGAATTCGCGAATGATCTCATCACATCGGAGGGGTATGAGAACCTGGATTTTCTTGGTAATGTTGGCCACAGCATTGCTAAAGACCTGAGTCGTCGTGAGTTCGCTGAGTCTGGTAATGATTGTTCTCTGGGAAGTGTGAATTGCTTCACCTTCGAGCCTCACATTCGCGAACAAGGTGGACGGTGGGGTTTTAAGCATGAGAATATTTATTATTTTGACGAGCATGGTGAAGCCATAGAACTCTAAGCGAATCTTCACGAGTGACATGTTGAGCAGCGATGTGAGAAAAAGACGACCTATGAAAATCCGCACCAAAGTTATTATCTCATTGATCAATCAAGGGCAGGTTTTGCTTTCAGAAGGTTATGATCGGGTACGCGATATTCAATTCTATATTCCCGTCGGTGGGGGTGTTGAGTTTGGTGAGAGGCTTGAAAAGGCTGCGAAACGCGAATTATTTGAAGAGCTGGGCGTGAAAGACCAGGAGTTAAAGTTCGCCAACTTTCATGAATCCCTGTTTGAGTTTCAAGGAATTCCAGAGCATGAAATCATGTTTCATTATGTGTGTCATATCGATAATTCTGTAAGAGCGTCGCTGCCTGCAGAGGGGGTCGAGTCGAATGGGGAGTGTTTCAAGATCGGCTGGTTTACACGGGAAGCGCTTTCTGCCATTCAGAAGAAAATCGTACCGCCTTCCGTTTACAATGATATCATAAACGAACTTTGTTAGAGAATTCGGGTGAACCAGAAAGTGATACTCATAAAGTAGAGTTTGAAATGAAACCAAGGATCTATGCAGACTTTAATAAATTGGATAAAGATCGCAATGCCATTCTCGTTTGCCTTGGAACGAAAAATGATTTGGAAGAACAAGACTTAAAACTTGTCAAAGGTCTAGAAGTAACACTTTATCAGCCTGATGATGTAGATGAAGAAGGCAACCCTGATTGTTTAGAGGTGGATGCAGTTATTGAGTATGACAGTACCAACAATTTTTGGATTGGTGTTTTTGAGTGGGAAGAAATGGATTACCGTTCAAGTAATAACAAGAAATAAATCTAGCTCAGCACAGCGGCCAAAAAAGGGCTCTGGGACTAGGAATAAAAAATGGCACCGTCTCAATTAAATCCTGGTGATACTGTAATTCCCTTAGCAGGTCTGGTTGTTACAACGTCGATTATTTCAGGTGCAATCAATAGTTCGATCATTGTGTGGCGGTATAATCAGACATGGTTATTTTCTCTGGTTGCTTTTTTTGTTGGCGCTATCTTAAGTTGGTTGATTGCAAAATATATTGGCTTAGTCGTTTTTCCATCGCAGCAAGAAGGTACCGTTTTTGTGGTAAAGTCTGGCGTTTCGGCTCTTCCACTTACTTTAAAGGCCGCAGTAATTGGGGCTGGGACCGCTGTCATTATTTGCGGTTACCTACTTGCTTTTATGCTTGGTGGGACAGTGCTATTGGCTTCTTCATGGTTCCTCATCACAGTGACTTCGATCATTATCGCTGGTTTATGGGGCACCTTATCAGCGCTTTTATAATTACATTAAACAAGGGGTTTCTCTGTTAGCAATTTAGTGATCTAAAGGTGCTTGTTTTTTTCTATTGTTGTGTGGTTGCCCTGACCGTTTCCTGCTCGCTGCGCTCATCCCGAAATGCATTCGGGACCACCCCATTTTATTTTGATGTGATCTGTGTGGCCCTGATACACTGCTGGATGTTCATTTGAGTGGAGGTGGGTGATATCGGGTAGAATCTCTGCTCGAGGTATTGTTGTGCTGACGTTTTTTCTACCACAAAAATCTCGAACGACACGAAAATCCTGGCTCCCTATTCAGTTTCCTGATCACTGTCGTTGAACACTACGAATTATTGTTGCGAACGGCGCGAGGGAGTCAAGTTCATCCTGGTGTTCGAACGGTGGTTGAAAGCTGTCGAACCGTGTTTGAACGGTGGTTCAAACGCGTCGAAGCGTGTTCGAAACGCATCGATAAGTTACGAGATATGGGGAACCGATGACGTTTTATCAGGTGAAGATTTTCAGAACAGAGGGGCTTTTATAGTAGTGAGATCTTCAGTATTCTCAAAAAGCAGTGCTCATAAAACGCATCTCGCGCGCGACGCTTATAACGCATATTCGCGAAGGACGAGACGTTGTCAAGGGGTGTTTATTCAGCTGTAAAACGAAGAGGGGCAAAAGTGATCACCTCTGACGAATTGAATCTGGTCAGCGGCGTCATAAAAGACATGCATTGTGGTTGTCGATATCGTATGATAGTCATTGGTGATCGTGCAATTTTTTCTGGTCGGAATGAAGTGAGGATGTGATGAAACAATCTCAAATACCACGGAAGCAGTACTGGGTTTTGCTGATCATATTTTCGTTGTGCGCGCTTGCGGGCCTTGCGAGTATTGTCGTGGCCGAACTCTTCATGCCGAATAATGAGGGTGGGAACCTCGGTCGGCAGGCGATGTTTCGCTCTATGGGAGCGGGGACCGTTGCCTGGACCTGTATCGCGGTGTGGGCGGGTTACAAGCTGAGAGTGTCCCGATTGTCCAAGGGTAAGTAATCAGACACCGGCTGCTTTCATCGGTTGAAGACGAGATGGTTGATGAATGACAGCTAAACGAATTATTGCTGGGCTCATTTCGATTTTCTTAATGGTGATTCTGGGGAGACTATTTCTGGCTGAGTGATTCGCTGTAGGGTAGTTCTTCGATGTTTCCCAGTCCGAAGACCTGGAGGAAGCGTGGTGTGGTGATGTATTTGACATCTGCTTTTTTTTGTGCTTCGCGTTCGATGGCGATGAGTTCTCGTCTTACTAATTGTCTCAAGATGCCGGCGGCTTTTTCTTTGCCGGCTTCGATGATGCGTTCTTTTGTGATGGGCTGGTGGTATGCGACGAGTGCCAACACTTCCAGAGCATCCTGTGAGAGTTTGATTTCTTTCGGGCCAAAGCCAAAGACTCGATTGCGAATGCGTTCGAAATCATGTCTCAGGATGAGGCGGTAGCCCCCTTCTTCCATACGGAGTTCGTAGGGCCTTGCTTCGTCAATGTATTGACGGTTCAAGTCATCCAGCAGGTCGTCAATGTAGGATGAGGAAAACTCGTCGTTGAGTAGGGAGCAGAGTTTCTTGGTTGTTAATGGTGCACCGCCTACGAAGAGAGCCGCCTCAATGATCTGCCGGGGAGGAATCCGGGTTTCTCGCTTTGCCTGTGATTGAGAGCTGGTCTGGTTGGCGGTAGTCTGCGACTGGTTCGAATTTTCGTCGGTCTCTTCTGTTATTTCGGGAAGATCCAGATCGCGTTCCACGGCTTCGAGGGCTTCTATAGCGCGATCGAAGTCGGCGTCCAGACTTTCATCGAGGGAATCATTCGACGTAAAGGCAGCTAGAAAATCATCCTCGTTGGACAGACTTTCGTTGGCTTCGGGTACTTCTTCTTCCAAGGACACTCCCTCAAATCCTTTCGGGGAATTTCGCAACAGAGGGCGTGAGCAATTCACGCTCATTCGAGACGATGCGATTATTGATTTAACGCCAGTACATAAGACTCCCAATCAGCCTGTTTTTGTAAAGCGGTTTTCAGCTCGGCTGCGTTATTGTGTCTGTTTGCCTGAAGTTGATCAACCTTTTTTTGGCAACTGGGGCAGTCTGCCAAATGTGCTTCGACTTTTTGGGTCGTTTTCTGATCCAGCAGATTTGCGACATAATCTTTGGCTAGCGCGAGGACTTCTGAACAATACAGGCCCCCCGGTCGGTGTTGGTGCTGCTCAGTGATATTTTCCTGGGGAGTTGTGGAAGAGTTTGAGAGTTGATTCAGGCCGAAAAAACCAATGCCACCGACTACCAGACAGACAGTCGCAATTTCCGCAGCTGAGATCAGATAGCTGATCTGTTTACGTTTTTTCATGACTGAGACAAAACGGCCTAAGTCGCCTGGTGTACAGGCTTGCCATTCCGCTTCAGAAGGGTCCTGGTGTTCGGATGGGTTGTTTTTGTTCATGTTAAATATTCCTACCGATCATAGTAGGGTCTATGCCTTTTACTTACGGAAAAAATCCTCTGTGTTTTATTATCGTTTTCTTCGCTTCTTTTATCTGTGAAATAGCTTACAGTTCATTCGAAAGCCTCTTATTTTAAGCTCTGCAGTGTCAGGAGATTGATCTAAATCGTTATGCTTCTGCTCCTTTCAGCATGTATTCCCCGGATTGATCAGGCTTGGCCTTTAACGCGGGAGTGAGTTTAAAATCAATCGTCTGTGCCAGATGCTGAGTTTTTCTTAAAATGATTTGTCGCTTCTGGATATCAATACTGCGTTCATCCTGCATTTCGCCGAGTAGCACGGTAACCGTTTCACGAGTACTGCCGATGATACTGGCCAATTCCTGATGTGAGAGCTTGATGTTAATCAAAACCCCTTGCTGAGTAAGGCGGCCATATTTTTCGGCTAAATCAAGAAGCAGATATGTCAAGCGATCGCGGTTGGAACGAAACAGTAAGGATTTCAATCTTTGTTCCACACGTTGACGTCGTAATCCCATCAGTTTCGTCACACCCAAAGAAACCTCTGGATGGTGCTGCATGAGCTCTTGAATCACGTTACCGGGGATGCGGAGAATGGTTGATTTCAACATGGCCTCAGCGTATTCTTCGCGCTCGCCTCCGCCTAGTATCGCCAATTCTCCAAAGAGTTCTCCCGGTTCGATCAACGCCAGAAGTGCCTGTTTTCCATCTCCGGTAATGTGATAGAGTTTGATTCGTCCTGCGAGAAGCAGAAATACAGAATCGCTGCTTTCCGTAGGCAGGTATACCAGATTTCCACGTCCAAACTGGCGCACGGAAGAGTTTTGCTCAACTTGCGCGATTTGATCCTGGCTCAGCCGTTCAAACAAATCACAATTCTTCAGATACCAGAAATTTTTGTCCATACAGACGAACCTTATCCCTATTCTGTCGAACAGGCGATGGCAGTAATAAACCGTCAGTGGCAACAAGCCCAAAAAATGTAATCAGTGAAATGGTATTATATAAGTAACTGTAATATATAAGTATCGAAGTCTCTTTGAGAACCCCCGATCGAGTGAATCGAATCATTTTTCTATTGAGTCGATGGCAGAATCACTGTTTGCAACAGGAAAATACTGTCAAATAGACTGTTTTTTCAAGATTTCTGTCACAATTTGTCGGGGCGCTCCAATGTCCAGAACGTGCACGGTGCCCGTGTATTGTCTGGATTCAGGCAAAGAAAATCCTCGTTTCTCTGCCACAAAAGTCGCTGTCTCCTGAGCAATGATGCAGTCCCCCAAAGGCAATCCTGTATCGCAGTCGAGTCCGGAGGGGAGGTCAATGGCTAGTTTTTTTCCGGCAGCATCATTGATGAATTGAATGGCCTTCGAGAATGGCGGACGGATTTTTCCCTGAACTCCGGTTCCCAGTAAGGCGTCTACAATCCAGTCTGCCTCCTTAAGGAAATCGCAGAAGACATCCGGATGGGATAAATCAGGGTCACAATGGAGGGGAATCCCCATACGTGCGGCAACTTGATAGTTAATGGCGGCATCTCCCCGGAGTTGATCGGGGTTGGTCAGTAGATAGATTTGCACAGGAATGCCGGCGTTATCCAGATGGCGTGCGATGACAAATCCATCTCCTCCATTATTGCCTTTGCCTGCACAGATTTTGACGGGTCCGGTCGTATTGAATGCCATGAGCAATTCAAATACGCTGCGTCCGGCGTTTTCCATGAGTGCGATGCCTGGAAGCCCGAACTCCTCAATGGTTCGTTGATCCACACTGCGGACTTCCTCACGGCTCAGTCGTTCAATTGGAGACATTTTTCCCTCGTCAGACGGATCAGATGTATCTGCCAGAATCAAAAAAGGGTGAAAAATCGATCAAAGTAAGTTTATAAACAGCGGTTACGGGGTTTTCATTGGATTGGAATTAAATTACGATCTCAAAAACGAGTAGCGCTTTTACTCGACTTATGAAAAAGTAACAGACTTCGACTCCAATAGAATACTTCTGGAGAGTCACTTGTGATAGATGAATATTCTGACCGATGGGCTCTGATTACGGGTGCTTCATCCGGAATCGGCTTAGAATTTGCGCACCGTCTTGCAGCACGCGGCATGCATCTGGTATTGACGGCACGTCGTCAGGAGCAGTTGGAAGAGCTGTCTTCAGAATTATTGACCCGTCATGGCACTAAGACAGAAGTGATTGTACTGGATCTTTCTGAACAGGAAGCGCCGCAGCAATTATATGAAGAAGTCAAGCGTCGTGGGGTGCAGGTCGAGTTGTTAATTAATAACGCCGGTTTCAGTGTGGTGTCTGATATTGCTGCTACTGATCGGGAACGTGTGATGCAGATGGTGCGGCTCAACATGGGCGCCTTGACCGAGCTGACTTACTTCTATTTGCCGGAGATGATGGAGCGGGGTCATGGTGCAATTATCAATATCGCCTCCGTAGCAGCATTCCAGCCAGTGGCTTATATGTCTTCTTATGCAGCCAGCAAAAGTTATGTGTTGCATTTTAGTGAAGGTCTCTGGGCCGAAGCACGTGACAAAGGTGTGACGGTGTCGGCGCTTTGTCCGGGTACCACACAGACCGAATTTTTTGATGTGGCTGGCGTGGAAGGCTGGCTCAAAAAACACCGATTCCAGACTGTCGACCAGGTGGTCAAAACGGGCATCAAGGCGATGGAGAAAAAGAGGCAGTATTCTGTCTCTGGATGGGGCAATTACTTCCTGTCGCTATTGGTTCGCATAGCAACCAGACGGACCGTGGTTGTGGAGTCGATGAAGTATTTTCGTCCGAAGCCACAAAAAGAGAAGAAATAGGGTACAAAAACACATGTCCTTTGTGTGTTGCCTTCCATTTCAGTTCTGTTTGATGCTTATTTGACGGATTTTGTTTTGAAAGCAGCCCGGCTAGTTGACGGTGTGCCGCAAAACCCAGTATAACAGTCGTTCCCAATTTTGGAATTTCGGAGAAGGTATATAGATGGCTTCCAAGTCAAAGATTGAAAAACAAAAGAGAAACGCAAAGCTTGTAGCGAAGTATGCTGAAAAACGAGCAGAACTGATCGCCAAAGGCGATTATGCAGGTCTGGCAAAATTGCCACGTAGTTCCAGCAAAACACGTATCCGTCGTTTATGTCAGTTGACGGGTCGTCCACGTGGTAACTACCGCAAGTTCCAGATCTCTCGTATTGCATTACGAGATATGGCTTTAGATGGTTTAATTCCCGGCATGAAGAAATCAAGCTGGTAAGCTGGCATTTGTAATGAGATTGAAGATTGGTCTTCAATTCGCGCCAGCAATTTAAAAACAGCGTCGCCCCAATTTGGGTGTCCCATGTAACGACGCTTTACAGAGGAAAACAAAATGTCAGTCGGTTTATCGCGAAAAGAGATTGTCAAGCGACGGAAAAAACGAGCACGTCTAAAAAAGAAGCTCAAATGCCGGTTCTGTCCTGATGGAAATATTCCCCGTCCCGTATATGTTGATTACAAGGATCTGAGAACCCTGCGTTCTCTCCTGGATCGTGAAGGACGCATTTTACCTCGCCGTCGTACTGGTACTTCAGCCTTATATCAGCGAGCAGTCCGCCGTGCCGTATTACGAGCCCGATTCATCGGTTTGCTGTCTTTCGTAGCGGAAGACTAATCGACCCGCATTCGAACAAAAATAGGCCCTGGATTTTTCCAGGGCCTATTTTATGCGCGTGAAACTTTGAATATGGCTTGATAGTGACGAGCGAGTATCAGATTTCAAATGACCGCATAAAAGCAGTCTTTTTCCCGCAGGGCTTACCAGTGCAGTCCGGTGGGAAAGGAATCGGTTTGAAACTCATCAAACAAGCTGGGATCATGTTTTTGATTTTGATCCAGCGTCGCTTCCGCACAGGATTCTTCGGTTTCCCAGATCACGACTTTCACCGCCTGGACCCCGAGTTCGTCCAGTAAACCAGGGCAGACTTCCTCGAGTAAGTATCTTGCCATATTTTCTGCGGTGGGATTGTAGGGAAGCACAAAGTATTTGGTGGGTTCGACCATGCGGATGGCATTCAAGCCGTTCTCGTCTTCGATATTCAGCAGAAATCCGTGGTCCCAGTTTTCGTCAATCCAGCCTTTCAGCAGGGATTTTAACTGCGCGAAGTCAATGATTCGTCCCACGGCATCAGTTTCGGGGCCGGTTACATAAAAGTCAGCGACGTAATTATGACCGTGAAAAAACTGGCATTTTCCTTCATGGCGAAATAATCGGTGTCCCGCATTAAACTTGACCCGACGCATGATTGTCATACCCATGATACTCACTCGACCTCTTGATTGACTTAGAATACTTCTAAAAAATTGTTAACTGTCCAATAGAGACTTCATGCCCTGTGTCATAACGGCGTCTATTTCAGGGTCACAGAAGGCAACACTCACTTCGTAGCCACCTGTCGGATATTCTTCAGCGACAGGAATATACCACGGGCCACCATCTCCATAAGCGGCCGTCGCAATAAACTGATCGGGTTGAATGCTCTGGGCGCGTAGTTGATATTCGATAAAGCTCTCTGCAGGCAGGTGCAGTGTTTTGATGTCGTTGATCTGTAATGAACTCAGCGTGATCGGAATTTTTTTCTGAACCCGCTGCAGCCAGGCAAGCATATAGGAGGGGCGATTACGATTGACCACACTGCTGGCCTTATTGGAGATCGTTTTCTTTAATGCCTCTTCCTGAAACGTGTTTCTTACCGGAGGGAGAATGTCGTGTGTTTTCCACGTCACGTGTCCGATGGGTTCTGGTTTTAATTGCTTTTCTGAAGCAATCATGCCGTCGTAAATCCGCTTTGCGAGAATGGCACGCATTTCATGGGAACCGTCGTTGTATTTTCCTGCAGAAATATTTCCTGCACAGCCTGTAAAATAAATGTGAGTGCAACCGGGTTCTTCCTGTTGACGTTGTTTTCGGGCGATGCCGGTAAAATCACTGCTGACACGGCCGTCGCCGTAATAACTCATTGGGTGAGTTGAATAATAATGGGATGAAACCAGCTTTTTATCTTTGTTATAAAAGGCGATCGTTTTGAGCCAGGGGTCGATGGTTCCTTCGGTCATGCCGCGTAGTCTTTCATCTTTGCAACTACTACCCCGCATGCGTAGGATCTTACCATTTTTGTCGCGATCAATTCGACGGTTTGAGGCGACCTTTAATACTTTACCCTGACTGTGTGCAATGTGTGTCACGGGTTCTGCTCTGGGTATTGCCGTGGCGACTGCTTTACGAGCTTTATCCAGACAGGTATTGAAGAAGTCGAGTTCGACAATATGTGGCAAATCGCCTTGTTCGAGCACAATTTGCTCGGCATTCAGGCAGGCAAAGGGTGCATTATGTTGATGAACACACTGCACGGCCACACGGTCGATGGTTGTGCCGGCTGCTTCTGCCAATGCCTTGCGCCAGGCGATGTGGGCGTCGTTTAGCAGGCCTGTCCAGTCGACCGCACAGACGACGATTGGTTTACCTGCACCCAGCAGAACATATCCGATTGATTCCAGTGAATCATCGTAGCCGACAACTGGTTTAATCCAGCCGCCGCACAGCGAATGCCCTTTGGGTGGTGAAACGTCAAAGCGAAATGGGGCAATATGTAAATTCGGATTGCGGGTCGTTTCTTGACGATTTGCAAATGCCCAATCATCGAGAGCAAACGTACTTCCGGTCGCAGCCAATGATGCAGCTAAAAAATCGCGTCGACTGAAATGGCTCATGATTCACCTGTATTGGTTACATTGATTACAGTTTGGTTGGATTTGGAGCATCTCCGTAGACCTCTTTCGGGTCAAACACTTTTTCTGTCTCTGTAAATTGTAACTCAAGTCCTTTGTCATTCATCTCCGAACTTACAGGAACGCGTCGGTAAAAGCAGGACCGATAGCCCACGTGGCAACTGGCGCCACCCTGAACATCGACGCGGAGCCAGATGGTATCCTGGTCATCATCGATCAGCAGTGCTTTCACTTTTTGAACAAGGCCACTGGTAGCTCCTTTGTGCCAAAGCACTTGTCGGCTTCGGCTCCAATAGACGGCTTCCCCCAGTTCAATTGTTTTCTTCAGAGCTTCTTCATTCATATAGGCATGCATCAGCAATTCGCCGGAAGCAAAATCGGTGGTGACAACCGGAATCAAACCGTCCTTATCAAATTTAGGTGCCAGTTCATTTCCTTCTTCAACTTGTTCGATTGATGCCCGTTCAGCAAACTGAATTCCATCTGACATAATTTGTCTTTCCTCACTTCTTTGTGGTCTTTATCTGATCGTGGAAAAAATCTCCACTTATTAATTGTCTTTCTGGGTTATTTGACTCTCTGAGCACGAGAAGATTTCGCAAGCCCGGAGACAAAACAGCATAGCCGGATATATCATACGCAAAGGATGACGTCAGCCCCATCGTTTGAGATACTGTTCAAGCGGAAATTGGGAGATTTCCTGCCTGTGGGTCCGGTTTTTCATGTTTAAAATGGTAAACCGAATGGAGAGACAGGTCAGCTGATTCAGCGGGAAAATTAAGAGGTTTCATGGAATAATCGGCGTTTGAGCCAAGAACGATATACATGCGCAACCTAAAATAAAACAGGGATGGTGTGTTCCTAATTCGTCTATGACTAACTGGACGAGATTCCCATGAAGAAGTTCGCTGTTTTTTACAACCATGAATTGTGATTTGACTGGTAGAGGCCTTTTTGAATTTTGGGGTGATCGAGATTACGGGAGTGCGACAACGAAGCAGGTAAACAACCCTCACAGCCCTCAATTCCAAGCTAGAGAAAGCACTAGGAATGATAAATCTGTGACATGTTTGAAATACGTTCCTTCACCAGATCACGAAACGAACGAGGTGAAAGAACTTCTACACGATCGCCGAAACTTAAAGCCCAATCCGCGATGTGCTCCAGGCTGTCTACTTCGGCACGAAATTCAATCGCGCCCCCCTTTAGTTTCCTGATCTCCTGCGAGGGATCCCAGCACATCAGAGAGACAGATTCGGCAACGCTACTTTCAAAACGAAGTTTCACCTGATGAGATTTGCGTGAATGTTGGATTGGATCCCAGGAATGGGAAAGATATCGGGACGAATTGAATCGGGATGGTTTCTTAAAAGTTTCATCCAGGATTTCGGTTTTTAGTATTTTCAAAATCGGAAAGGCTTTAATTCCGCGGTCGAGAGAAGATCGCCCGACCACAAACCACTGGTGATTCGAATACAAAATATGATAAGGGCTGAGCATTGTAGAGACAGATTTCTGTTCTTTAGAGCCGGCAAATTGGACTCTGATATTCTTTTTTTCAATGGCTGCTTTGTACAGATTTTTGTAGTGAATCGTATTGCGAATTGTGGGGTTAATGGGAGGCAACCAGATCGAAATAGACTGGGCTGCATTGATGACATTTTCCCGCAATGTATCAGGCAAACTGTTCAGGACCTTGGTTGACGCCGATCGGGCAAGTTGATGCATCGGCAATCCCGCGATGGCTTTGTCAAGGTCTTGACAGATCACGAGCAATGCCAGAACTTCTTCGGATGTTAAGTCCTTGAAGGGCATAATGGTTCGCCAGGGAAGAGTATATCCCTGTTTGACATTGTCATACAGGACATAGATTCCAGATTCCTGAAGCGTACTCAGGTCTCGAAATACGGTTCTGCGACTGACCTCACACTCTCTTGCGAGATGCGCGGAATTATAAACTCGTCCCGACTGTAACAGGGCAATCAGTTTCAGGAGACGATGTATTCGTCCAACCACCATTGATTATCTTTTGAATGCTTCCCACAAGCCTGTTTCGTGGCGGGATTTCAAACCCGAAAATCCGGTTGGATTGTATGTCGATCATTCAGGAGAATAAGTTTCGAAAACAAACCAACACTTGCAAAACAATAATCGATGGAGATGGGCATCGATACGAATTCATTGCGAATGAGTATGAGAGACGGTGGTCTTTTCAATCGCAGACTACTTTAAAACTTAGCATGTTAAAGCGACAAAAAGTGGCTGAAATCAATTTGGAATAAAAAAAGGTGGAATGCCTGATTCATCAACCTGTGAAAGCTGTATTATCAGAATAACACAACTCTGAAGGCAGGTTTTCTAGCCTAAAAAACTGGTGGCAGGTTATTCTTCCAGATCCAAATTGTTCACGGAATCAGAGATCGGCAGTTCATCTTGTGGTGCCAAAATCCGACGGACCTCTGGTAAGGGAGGCGCTTCTTCGGCTCCAACTAATACCTTAACAGTTTCTTCTGTGTTCGTGGTTGCAAAAGGATTATTGTTTTCGGGTTCGACAATTTCCAGACTGGCCTCAGTATCAATGTTGGCTGCAGGAACTGGCGGTGCGTAATCCGGGTCTGTTTCCGGTTCAGGCACTGGTAAAATATCTGGTATCAGGCCATCCTGTTCAGATGAGAACGAAGTTCCCTCTTCTTCAGGCTTTAAGCCCACTTCACCCACATATCCTGCTGCTACAAATGGTTCTGGCTTGCTTTGAAGTTTGTGAGCATCAACGCCGTGGGTTCTGGCCCAGGCGCGTCTGATCGCTTGCTGATAGGCTACCGGATTCCATTCCCCTTCCATTAAATGGATATTGTTGTGTTTTAGCAACGTGCCTTTCCATTTGTGGAGATTTTTAATCGCTACATTATAAGAAATCAGAGAGCGATAATATTCCGTTTCCGCTGCCGCCAGACTGGATTGGGCACGTAGCAGAGTGTCAAGCGTCGTGGTACCTGCCTGGACTTCAGCTTCAAACAGTTCTGTCCGTCTTCGTGCAGCACGCCAACGATTAAAATTAGATTGGGCAGTGGCGTAATTCTTGGTCAGGTCCTGAAACGTAATCGCCAATTCCTGGCTAACATCCATTTCCTGAGCGTTCAGAATGGCACGGGCTTTCGACAATCGAAACTCAAGATTTTCAACCTGAGCATGAGCCGAACGGAAGCCAAGTGGTACACTGAATTCCCAACCAATGGTCCAGCTGTCTTGATTATTGTTTAAAAGTGTTCCATAGGCGCTGTGTAAGCCCTGGCTGGTGACACCATCTGTATTTTTCTGGCTGAGTAGACGATCACCAAAACCGTTCACTTGATAACTGGAAACCAGATCCAGTCGAGGCTTGGTCAGGCTGGTTGCGGCCATTCGTTGAAATTCAAGGCTCTTGATGTTCCATTTTTGTTTTCGCAATTCAACCCGGTGAACCAGTCCTTCTGTCAGACACATACTCCAGTCAGGAGTGAATTCTGCTGAGACAGGGTCATCAATGGGACGGATAATTTTACCATCATTGACGGGCAGGCCCACCAGTCGACGAAACCGACTTTCTGCTGTGTAAATATCGCTACGTGTGGCCTGGACCAATGATTGCGTTTCAAACAGGCGGTCTTTGGCCTGAGCTTCGTCTGCAGGTTTAAAGTTTCTTGTACCGCCGGCTTCCAGTTTTGCTTTTGCCTCGCGCCAACTACGTAATGCAGAATTACGGGCGACCACCTGTGTGTCGTACAAACGATAGGCCAGATAGAGTTGCCAATAGCTCTCTTCAATATCGGAGACAAGGTTGCGTACATTTTTTTCGAAGTCTGCCAGCGCCAGATCATTGTTGATTCTGGCGATGACGACACCTTGACTAACACCAGTAATTCCCGTAAATCCAGAACCAATAGGACCGGCAATCCGGGTGTAATCTACGCCTGCTCCTGCCAGGAAGGGTTGACGATAGGAAGCGCCAAAGTTGCCGGCATAGTTCGATGGAAATAACTGACTGCCCGCATTACTGCCTGTATAATTCCAGTTATGCGAAATGGCAAATTGCCCGCCATTGGCAAATGTTTTTGCGAGTCCAGATTGAAATTGTCCGGTTTCCTGAGTCAAAGTCCCGCCTGGAACGCCTCCAAAAAACGGGCTATTTTGAACCTGTTCCGAGCGGCCCCAGAGCATGTTTGCTGTAAAGGTAGTATCAAATGCAGAGAGAGCGGCTTCGACACCCCGTGATCCACCCAACAGGACGTTTGTTTCCTGTATTGAAGGGTCAAAAATTGAAGGAGTCCCATCCGGATTATTGAGCAGCCCATTGCCGTTTGTTCCCAGCGACCCTGCCACACGAATCACTTCACTATTTGACAAACCAAGGTGAACTGCTTCCATCAGGGGCAAATCCCAGATTTCATCCTGCGATCGATCTGCTAATGTGCGAGGTTTTCCCGAGAATGTAATTTCTTCCGGGGTCTCTTCAAAAACAGCGGGGTACTCAATTTTTGTGGCAACGTCTTCATAATACTGAAGCTCTTTCTCACCCAGATAATGCAGGTCCGTATCGGTTCCGAGACCGTGACAACCTACCAGTTGGCTGGTGATTAAGCATCCACAAAAAAAATGGTGTAACTTCTGACGCAGGTTCATGTATCTATCCTTAAAGACATGAACGTCGATTATGATTACAAAGTGCTTATTTATAACCACTTAGGGTTCATAATCGATTGAACTTTAGGGGAGAATTCACCAACAGTCGATGACAGTCATGATGATGAGACGCGCTCTGCAGCGCACGACAATCTGCCTGGTTGGTAAAATCACTACATTCGGTATCGGCTGTTTAATCGTTACAACTTGACTTTTTTGGCGATTGGTCACAATTCAACGGTTTTTGAGTATGCAGCCCGAATTCTTTGTAACGTTTTTCCAACATGTCCTTTAGAAGAATGCCTTTGCCAGCAGTGTTTTGTTCAATGAAATCACTCAAAATGGTAGTGAATGTCTGGAATTCATGCCGATTTCAGCAACAAACCACTGCTCTGCCAGTATTAATCTCCTGAATCCGCAGGAAGTGAGGGACCCCGACCTGGTGCGGAATTCGATAATTGGAACATCCTATTCGAGGTCAGAGTTATCGGGTAATTGTTGTCTCGGCGTGGCCACATGATTGGCTTGAAAAGTGAACGCTGGTCATCTCGTATAGTTGAAAAGCGAATTCTGTTTTGATACGGTCACTGCTTGCCTGTTAACTATCTCGCTTAATATCAACCAGCATGGCCTTTGGTTTCAAGAGTCAGCAGGCTTGTCGCATAGAATTCATGCACTTGAGAACCTGGTCGCATTCCCTTTTTTGTCAGAAGTATTTGAGGAAACGATGTATAAAGTCACTTTAATTCCGGGAGATGGAGTTGGACCGGAAATCGCGGAAGCTACCCGAAAATGTGTTGATGCGACTGGAGTCAAAATTGACTGGGATGTCCAGGAATGTGGTATCGAAGTTATTGAAGCTGAAGGCAGTGTTCCCGACCGGGTGATGGAATCGATTCGATCCAACAAAGTTGCCTTGAAAGCGCCGATTACCACACCAATTGGAAAAGGGTTCCGCAGTGTGAATGTATTCCTGCGACAGGAACTGGGCCTGTATGCCTGCATTCGTCCCTGCAAAACTTATAAAGGGGTACGAACTTATTTCGAAGATTCAAATGTCGATTTAGTCGTTGTTCGAGAAAACACAGAAGACTTGTATGCGGGTGTTGAATTTCAAGCGGGTGAGGAAAACACGGCATCATTGATCAAAGTGATTAACGAATATGCTACTGGCAAAAAAATCAACACGCCTCTCGACGAAACTGGCGTCAGTATCAAGCCGATGTCTTATCAGGGAACACGCGATATCTGTAACTACGGCTTTAAATATGCTGTAGATAATAAACGCAAAACGGTCACTTCGATCTGTAAAGCCAATATTATGAAGTTTACAGATGGTCTGTGGTACGATGAGACCCGAGCTGTTGCTAAAGCATACGGTGCTAAATTTGAGTGGGAAGATCTTGCTGAAGGTGTCGAGGCAGATCCAAAGCTGGCAGGAATCGCTACCGACTGTGGCGGAAGCATCGAATACAATGAACGCCTGATTGACAACATGTGTATGCAGCTGGTTCAAAAACCAGAACTGTATGACGTGCTGATCACATCCAATTTGTATGGCGATATTCTGAGTGATTTGTGTGCTGGTTTAGTAGGAGGCCTGGGTGTTGCCCCTGGTTCCAATATTGGTCCGGAGTCAGCCATCTTTGAAGCGACCCACGGTTCTGCTCCCAAATACAAGGGACAGAACAAAGTGAATCCGGTTGCCTTGATTCTGTCTGGTAAAATGATGCTGGACTATCTCGGCGAACATGAAGCTGCTGCCAAGTTGGATCAGGCTGTTGCCGATGTGATTGAAGAAGGCAAAGACGTGACTTACGATCTGAAAGATGATCGCAACGATCCCACGGCCGTGGGAACACAGGAAATGGCGGAAGCCATCTGCAAAAAGATGCAGTAAATCCTGAGACACAACAAAATTTCAATAAAGCGATGCAGAGCTGTTTCGACGCTCTGCATCGCTTTTTTTCGGAAGCACATTTCATGAACTCCTTATGGTTATAGTGCTCGCGGCAGCCATGCTTCACCAATATCGTGTCACCGAAATCAGCCGTCAGCCCTGCTCCAACCTGCTGGCAGAGTGAAGCCCTTCAAAGACTTACGGCAAATCTGATTTTTCTATTCCTATCTACGGGGAGTTTAATATCGGTTTTTTTTCGAAAGTTTCAATTATTGCCGCCAAGTCCCGTTCGAAAGTACGCTTGAGATGATGTGCAGACGGAATGTCGACCCTGCAGCGGGGACGCGTCTCAATTTGAAAAGTCCTGTACGGCTTTCGAAAACAATATTCTTTACCGATCAATCAGAGGAGTGGCTATGAATCCCAACGGGCTCTGCCGGAAATTGCAAATTTCTGAACAACAGTTGTCAAAAATCTGCCTGCATCTGGGAATGACCATTCCCGACCAAGGGGACGGAGAATTCAACCCCGCGGAAATCGATCGCCTTCAGACCTTTGTGGCAAAGAAACGGTCAGCTGCTAATCAAAAAAAACAGGTGGTGCGACAGAAACAGGCCGTAGTTCAGCAGTCGACAACCGGAAACAGCGTTCCCGTACCTGCTGTGGAAGTCGCGCGTTCGAATTCCAGCCCCACCCCGTCTCATCCCCAGGCTACGGTGAGTTTCCCTGAAGAGAACTCAGCCGGTATAGTGAACTCGGCCAGTGCAACGGAGGAGGCCAGTACGGGGCGACGTGCCTGCGCCTACATTATCGATTGCCTGGCCACATTTCTGCTTGTCCCCTTTGTCTTTGTACCCATACTGGGGCTGATCATCATTGGCGTATTTCTGTTAGCCTACTGGCTGTTGCGGGATGTGGCCGGATCCAGTCCCGGAAAACTGCTTCTGGGAATGCGCGTGGTTCATAACAGTGGCGATGAATACAGTGTGGGGCCGCGGATCATGCGCAATCTTCCGCTCTCGATCGGGCCTTTGTTACTTTGTATTCCGATCATCGGAGTATTCATCGGCTCTCCCGTCGCCATTATCATGGTGCTTACCGAAGTGATCATGCTGTTAGCGACAGGCAGGCGCCTCGGCGACCGACTGGCCGATACTTCGGTCAATATGGTTCCGAAACTCTAGCTCTCATCCGCATCTGCGCTTCCGTCCGGTGAAGAGTGGCGTGGATCTTCAGACAATTCTTTTCTTGCTCGGATGCTGTTACAGTAGACGGTATTACGAGCCTGGATTGGTCCAGGCAAATTCAAATCGAAAATCCTGGGTTAATATGATGACAGAATCTACAGCGTGGAAATCGGCAGTTTGCAAAGCCATCGATGGGCGGCGGGATGACATCATCAACATCGGCGAATCGATCATGGATGCGCCGGAGTTGGGATTTAAGGAAACGCAAACCGCCGAGCGAGTGAAACAAACTTTCGATCAAGTCGGTCTCACATTCGAGGACGGTCTCGCGATAACGGGGGTCAAGGCCGTGTTGCGAGGAGCGAAGGAGGGGCCCACAATTGCTCTGATGGGTGAATTAGACGCATTGCAGGTACCCGATCATCCACGCGCAGACCCGACTTCCAGTGCAGCGCACGCCTGCGGGCATAACGCACAAATCGCCGGACTGATGGGGGCGGCAATGGCGCTCACAGACACAGGGATCGCTGAACACCTTGCCGGCAATATTGTTTTCTTTGCCGTGCCCGCAGAAGAGTATGTGGAGATCAATTACCGGATCGGATTAGTCAAGGAAGGAAAAAATTCCTTTCTGACCGGCAAGCAGGAACTCATTAAACTCGGTCACTTTGATGAGATCGACATGGCCGTCATGATCCATTCAACAAGCCCGGAGGTGAGCGAAGGCAGCATGGGGATTGCCCCTTCTTCGAATGGCTTCCTCGCCAAGAACATTCGCTTTCTGGGGAAAGCATCTCATGCTGGAATCTTTCCCGAACGTGGAGTCAATGCTCTTTATGCGGCACAGCTTGCTTTGAGTGCGATCAATGCGCAGCGAGAAACGTTTCGTGATCAGGATTGCGTCCGCATACATCCCATCATTACAAAAGGCGGCGATCTCGTGAACATTATTCCGGCAGAAGTTTGCATGGAAACGTACGTTCGCGCGAAGACGCCTGATGCGATTCTCGACGCTTCACATAAAGTTGACCGCGCGTTGCGTGGCGCTGCCATGGCGTTGGGATGCAAGGTGGAAATTGAAACCGTACCGGGAAATCTTCCGCTGCGTAACGATCCCGAACTTGCGGAAATCTTTCGTGACACAGCGGGAGCAGTCCTGGGTGAAGAGAACTATCGCGACTACCCACACAGTGGTGGATCAACCGATGCGGGTGATCTCAGTCAAATCATGCCCGTGTTGCATCCAATGATGACTGGCGCCGCGGGAGCACATCACCAGATTGACTGGTGCATTGCCGATCATGAGAGTGGATATATCGCCCCTGCAAAAACGCTCGCAATGATGGCTGTTGACTTGCTCAGCAACGATGCCGCCAAGGCGCGAGGAATCCTCAGCAAAAACAGCCCGGCAATGTCGAAGGCAGAATACCTGGAACGCCAAACATCTATCTTCCAGACTGAACTATATGATGGCACGAAGTGAGATCTACGATTTTGGTTCGGAGGAATACAAAAAATCTCTGACGTGAAGGCTAACGAAATGTCTTGGCATCAAGTCCAAAAACTGGTGGACACAGGTCGAAGATTTGATACGATGGATTTCACAACCTCGCCTCATTGTCCCGCCACTGGAGTCTTTTATGCCTGATTCTTTTTTGCGTTCACATGTCTCTGATTCACTGTCTCGCCGTGATTTGTTAAAGATGGGGGCGGCTGCGATGGCTGGTACTGCGGGTTTGGACTGGTCACAATCTGAGTTGGAAGCAGCTGACAGCAAACGGCCACAGGTCGCGGGGATCTTCACGCAATTCTTTTATTGCTCGCATGCTTACCATATTTTTCATCCCTTTTTAGGTCCTTACCTCTTCAATGGGAAATTGCTTCAACCACAGTGTGATGTCGTTTCACTGTATGGCGATCAATTTAAGGAGGGGGATCTTTCGCGGGGTGTCGCGAAAAAATATGATCTCCCGTTTTATAAAACGATTGGCGAGGCCTTACGTCGGGGAGGCGATGAATTGGCAGTCGACGCAGTTCTCTCAATTGGTGAGCACGGCGATTATCCCGATACCAAATATGGACAGACTATGTATCCCCGCAAGCGGTTTTTTGATGAAATCGTAGAGGTAATGAAACAGTCCAATCGGTTTGTGCCCGTTTTCAGCGACAAACATTTTTCCTATCGTTGGGACTGGGCACGCGAAATGTATGACACTTCGCGCAAATATGAGTTCCCCATGATGGTGGGAAGTTCGGTTCCCCTGGCGCAAAGGACCATTCCTCTGGAAATTCCCTCTGGCACAGAACTGGAAGATGCTGTTTCCATTCACGGTGGACCCATCGAAAAATACGATATCCACGGCCTGGAAGTCTTGCAATCGATGGTGGAGTTTCGCAAAGGGGGTGAGACAGGTATATCGGCGGTTCAGTTTTTAAAGGGCGATGATCTGATTAAAGCGGGGCGCGAAGGACGTTGGTCGATGAAGTTGGCAGAAGTGGCGATGCAAGCCGAGCTGGGAAAAAGCAAACGCGGGCTGTTTGATCCAATCAACAAAGAAGGTACCAGCGAACCGCATGGAATTCTGCTGGAATACAAAGATGGTTTTCGCGCGACGATGCTCAAGATTGGTACGAATGGTGTTCGCTGGAATTTTGCCTGTCAGATCAAAGGTGAATCAAAACCCAAGGCAACCACATTTTTCCCGGGTCCCTGGGGGAACCGAAATTTATTCCGTGCCTTTTCACATGCCATTCAACATTTATTTGTGCATAAGGAAGAACCTTATCCTTGCGAAAGAACGCTGTTGATGACGGGCGTGCTGGATGCCGCCATGCACTCCTATTTTGAAAAAGGACAGGCGCTGATGACAACGCCCCAGCTGGAGTTTGCCTACAAGCCAAAGAATTTCAATCAATTCCGCGAAATGGGTAGTTCCTGGGACGTGATTACGAAAGAGATGCCTTTGCCCCAGGATTTTGTGGAGGCTGATCCCCAGCCCTGATCAGCGTCCGTTTTCCGCTCAATTCAGGAAATGCGGTTCCTGAAACAGGTCGTGTTATAATTTCATGACTCGGGATACTTGCAGGAGGATCACAAATGCGGGATATTGAAGAGAACATAGTTCTTTTCATTTCCCGTTTCCTGATCCTGCCCGAGAGTTAGTGTCTCCAAGATGAAATATGTGCTTGTAATTCCAGATGGTTGTGCGGATGAACCGCAGGCAGAGTTGGGTGGCAAGACCCCATTGCAGGCGGCTCGCATCCCTCACATGGATACGATTGTCTCGCAGGGAATTCTAGGGAGAACCGACACTGTGCCGGCATCAATGCCTTCAGGCAGCGATGTGGGAACGATGAGTCTGTTTGGTTACGATCCTCTGGTTTACCATACCGGGCGTGCTCCTCTCGAAGCGGCCGCTCAGGGAATTGAGCTTGGTCCGCATGACTGGGCGATCCGTTGTAATTTCGTGACCATTACGAAAGACAACATGGCGAGCTTTACCGCGTCACAGCTTCCCAATGATGTGGGTGAAGAACTAATCGGTCTGCTTCAGGAAATGACGGCCAATAATGCTCAATGGGAATTTCACCAGGGAGTCAGTTATCGCAACTTGCTGGTCTACCGGGCACAAAATGCAGAAGACCAGCCTTTTGATTCAGGAACATCGACGACGCCCCCGCATGATCTAACCGATCAGACAGTCCTGCAAGACCTTCCTTCGGGCAAAGGAAGTGAGCTGTTACTGGACCTGATGGAACGCAGCAAAAAACTGTTCTTGAAATCAGACAAAAATCAAAAACGTGCAGATGGTCAGCCAGCGGCGACGCAGATCTGGTTATGGGGACAGGGTAGCAGGCCGGCTCTCAAACCCTTTCAGGAACAGTTTGGTAAATCGGGGGCGGTGATCACAGCCGTCGACTTGTTGCGCGGATTGGGAAGCTTGCTGGGCTGGGATATCATTGAGGTAGAGGGAGCCACAGGGTATACGGATACAGATTATGCAGCGAAAGGACGTGCAGCGATTGAAACTCTGGAGAAATCAGAATTCGTCGTCGTGCATGTCGAAGCGACTGATGAGGCTTCACACGAAGGAGAAGCACAGGAAAAAGTGAAGGCTCTGGAAAACATTGATGAGCATATCGTCGGCCCGGTACACGACTACCTGAAACAGCAAGGTGAATATCGCATCTTAGTCTGTCCCGATCATCCCACGTTTTTGAGAACAAAGACACATAGCCATGGTTATGTACCCTTCGGAATTTGTGGCACTCAGGTGCGCCCCGATCAGGCGAAATGCTATGATGAAATCACGGCCAGCGCCAGTAATCTGCTGTTGCCGAAAGGGCATCAACTCATGCCATTCTTTTTCGGAACGTTGACGAAATAGCCCATCCAGAAAAAAAGGGTAAGCCCAATAGATTCAGGCTTACCCTTTTTTATTGTGAGGTGATGCTCTTATAAAGGCCAGTCACAGAGAATACGTTCGACTTCTTCTGCATGGCCACTTTCATCGCGGACCATGTCTTCCAGTTGGACGGCCATACCTTTGTCACCAAACTCATCTGCTTCCACAGCACGTTTGGTGTAGCCTATTGTAGCAGCTCTTTCAGCTACCAATACAGCTTCCAGCATTTCTCGATTCGTACTTGCCTCGGCTACTTTCGTGGGAACAGTGGTTGGTTCTCCTCCCAATGCCACAATTTTATTTGCCAGATATTGGGCGTGCATTTGCTCGTCAGGTACTTCTGCAAGGAAAAACTGTGTCAACTGTGGTCGATACGGCCCCGTGGCTTTCGCAGCATAAGTAGTATATTGAATAATGGCAGATAGCTCGTTCGCCAGATCCTGATTCAGATTAGCTATCATCGTTTCCTTGTCCATCGTTTTCTCCTGAAGTTTGAAAATAAGGTCGATCTGTGATCTACTTATCAGTAGTTGTGATCATGTTTTATCGTTTAAGGAAAACATTCGATTACGCGAATTATACAGCATTGAGAAGCGGAATAAAATGCAACGTTGTGATCTGGGAAGAAGCAGAGTGATAGGGCTGAGCGGAACGCCTCTTTTTCAAAATTTGTTCATGCCGCAATCAGTGAACAATCCCAATCTTCCGGCAATCAACCTTTGAATCAGGCAGGTTGTGTAGAATTTCGGGGTTCTTTTTGAGTGGGTCATGGACTATGATTATGTTTAGCGTGTTTTACAAGTTATCTTGATCACGTGCATAATTTGAGTGTTAACCATTTCTTGATATCAACGGGGAGAATTAAGTGTCTGACTGGGTTGAACCTCTGGGAATGAGAATTCTCATTCGTAAAGATGAAAGTCGGCAGACGACAAAGGGAGGGATTGTACTTCCTGATAAAGCGGAGATTCCAAACATTACCGGACGCGTAGTGGAAATCAGCGTGCAAATTGAGCGGGATGATGATTTTCCGATCAAAAAATACGACAAAGTACTCTTCAATCCCAGTGATGCCATTCCCGTGGATTTTGAACCGGATAATGTGTTATTCGTTGTACCGATCGAAGATGTGGTTGCCGTCTTTCGTCGAGGCGAATCGAAAAGTGATGAATTGTTTTCTGCAGAAGAACAAGACATAGAAGATCCCGATGAATGGGAAGAATGACGGGTGCTGGTAAGTGTCATCTTCGGTCCATTTCGGTGATTGATCTGCGTGTATGTTCTAACTGGTTTTGTTCGTCACGTTAATTTCTTCCACCAGGCTGGCACGTTGATATCCTTCTGGGATTGTGTCCAGGTTTCGGTAAGCGACCAGTTCCGCGACGATACTCAGAGCAATTTCTGGAACGGTCTGAGAGCCGATGTCGAAACCGAGGGGTGCATGAACCTTTGCCAGTGCCTCGCGTGGTGTACCCGAACGTAGCAGGTCTTCGAAGATCAACTTGACTTTTCGCCTGCTGCCAATCATGCCGATGTATCGTGCAGGCGATTCTGCCAGATGTCCCAACGCTTCTTCATCATGATTATGTCCGCGTGTGACAATGATAATGAAAGTGTCCCGGTTGACAGAAAAATCAGAGAGAGCCATATCGAAGCTTCCGACGATCAATTGCTTTGCAGTGGGGAAGCGTTCAGAATTACAGAATTCCTGACGGTCATCGACGGCAATGATTTCAAACCCAACGTCGTTTGCGAGTTCTGCTACTTTCTGGCCAATATGTCCACAACCAACGACTACCAATTGGCATGTTTGATGAAAGGTCAGGTAGGCGATGTTAGAACTGACATAGGGTCTTGGTCGGTTTTGGATCGGTTTGAGCCCATTCCATAAATGTGCCGGTGGTTCCTGCTGGCCCCGCCAGGCAACAATTTTGGAATTCGCATCAATCAAATACCGGTCTGATTCACTACCACCTCCCTCGGCCTCCGGTTTAATGACGATGGCTTCCGTGCAGCCCTGATCACCTGCCAATAGTTGCTGCAGGGCTTTGAAGTATTGCAAATCTTCCTCTGTTGTGATGGGATCCACAAGCACTTTCATGCGTCCACCACAAATCAGCCCATCGTCCCAGCCGTAGTCATTGTCGAGTTGGAAGGTCATGATTTCGGGTGCAGCAGCATCAATCAGTCGCAAGGCGCGCCGTTTGACCTCAGCTTCGACACAGCCTCCTCCCAGTGTTCCGATCTGAGAACCATCGCGAAAGATGAGCATTGCAGCCCCTGGTTTTTGAGGGGTCGATCCGCGTGTTTCTACCAGACAGGTATAGCAAACGGGCTGATTCTGTTGGACTGCTTTTTCCAGTTCCAGTAATAAATTACGCATGGTTGATTACTTTAGTCAATTTCTGAGAGCGTTTTCAAGAGTTTTTGGGCCGCCTGCAGCTCGCGCGTTAATCCTTCGACCAGTGTCGGCTTCTGATCGTCGGGTAAGACTTCCCAAGTGTAGGTTTCCACTTCCAGATGTGGTGCATAATCGAGTTCTTTAACAGTCGCCAGAGCATGCCTCAATTCTTGATAAGTCGTTCCCAATGGTCCCAGGGAGACGGCATCAATGGGCACATGAAAATGAACCCGCAATTTTTTTGTATCTTTGATACGGGGATCGGGAGCCAATAAAAATTTGCGGGTTAAATCCACAATCCGATAAAGGTCCCCATTTTTTAAAGATCCAATTGTTTGATGCAAATAGCGAGGTTCAGCATATTGTGCGAGCTGTATTCGCCCGGCTTCATTTTCCCACGGATTGGTAAGTTCGATGGCGTTCGAGATGTGAATTTTATTGATTCGTATTTCGGCGTGTGTGATTTGCCGGATCGAGCCGGGAATATCTTCAAATTCAACAGCCTGATGGCAGATATCATAGCAGGCTCCCAAATATTCTCTGACGATCCCCAGTAATTGTTTTTTTGCAGCCCTTTCATACAATCGTTCGAAAAACACAATCAGTTCATGTGTGAATTCAATCACGCAAAAGGGCTCTGGCTCGATTGCCAGGCGAATGGTTCTGCCGGTTTCCTCTTTCAACGCATTGAGAAACGTTGCCAGCTCGATTAATTGTTCAACGCACGTTTCGCTGAAATCAGCGGCATGTTCAAATTGTTTGAATCCCAGCGGTACCGTAGAGATACTGCCTTCCGTATCTTCAGGCAACAATGCGGCAAGAACTCGTGCACAACCTTTCGTGTATTCCAGCCTTTCCGGGTCCGACCAGTCTGGCAAATACACATTTTCTTTTACCCGATCGCTGTGAAAGTTTCCAAAGGGAAATGCATTCAACGTGTAACAGGTCAAATTTCGTTTGTGAATTTCTTCTGCAAAGCGGATGTGTCCATCCGGCGTGGCGAGAATCTCTTTAATGACAGGCTCCGCCAACCAGAGACCAGCGGCAAGCGGGGCGCCTAACTGTTGTTGAATCGGAATCGTAAACTCGTCGAGTTTTTGTAAGATTTCTGCAACGGTCAAACCTGGATGCACATTAGTGCAATAACTCAAAGGCAATGAATTCAGCGTCATAAAACTTCCTCAGAGGGCCTCATCTCGGTAGTTTGCAGATAGTTTATCAAAGGAAATGGTTTACGAACGACTTCAATCATAACCGAGTCAAATCTGCGGACTACCTGTGAATGACATTTCCCGAAAAGATTCAGGTTGTGCATCAAAAATTCTCACGAAGTCAACTTGTGTTAACTTGTAAGTTTAGCGACGATAACCACTACATACCTGCATGAAAACAGACAAAAATGGGTTTCTCTCAAACTCTATGAGAAACTTTTTGTTATGCTGCGTGTTTAGTACAAGCGGGTAATACACCCCCGAAGATGGGAGTCTGAATTCAGTCGTGGTTACTACGGAAATCTTGAACTCACCTTATTTGCGAGATCCTGACGTGCAATTGATGTTGCGCGCCAAGGAAGGAGATGAAGGTGCGTTCACTGAGCTGGTAGCCGCCTATCAGGACCGTATTGTCGGAATATTTTGTCATCTATTGCGAAATCAGGAAGCAGCGGAAGATCTGGCCCAGGAAGTATTTTTGCGGATCTATCGATCGCGTGCGAAATATGAACCCAAGGCCAAATTTTCCACCTGGCTATTTCGGATTGCCAATAATCTGGCCAGCAACCTGCGAAGAAATAAAGGGCGACGGAAAGAAGTCAATCTCAATCCACACGATACAGGTCCTTTGGGTATCAGACCAGAAGAGCAGTTATTGATGGAGAAATCGGGATTGATGCCAGCCCGGCAGGCTGGTCTGAAAGAGACTCAGGCGGTTGTTCGTCAGGCACTGGAGACACTCAATGAGCGACAACAGATGGCGGTGCTGTTGCATAAGTTTGAAGGCATGAGTTACGCAGATATCGGAATTGCCATGAAGCTGTCCGAAGCGGCTGTGAAATCATTGTTGTCAAGAGCCCGGGAAAATTTACGGGTTCAACTCGAAAAGCATATTAACGGTTAAGTCGAAACAAATTTCTGATAGAGTCCTCAGATGAAAAAAGAGCAGAAAGAACAGGAACTCGAAAAGCTGGTTGCTTATCTCGATGGCGAGGTCAGCGAACAGGAAGCGATTGAAGTGGAGCAGTCACTTTCGCGCGATGAAGAAGTGCGCGTGCGCGTGGACTCTCTGGAACGGACCTGGCAATTGTTGGACAGACTTCCCATTGCGAAAGCCTCGGAGGAGTTCACGAATAATACGCTCTCCACGATCAAAACCATTCAGTTGGAAGCGCAGGCTTTAGAAGACCAGAACCGGTCTGGTTTTTCGATGAGTAAAAAAACGCAAGAGCAACTTCGTAAAGCGACTGTCGCTGGAGGCTGGATCATTGGTTTGGCATGCTCAATTTTCTTCGGATATATGATTACCAATCAATGGGTTCCAGAAGAGTCGGAACCCTTGCTTTCAGAGTTATCGTTTATCGAGAACCTGGATACCTATTCGGAAGTACAAAGCCTGGAATTTTTGGAAGAGTTGCAGCATTCAGGAACATTCAATGAAACCGCGCAGCAGAAAAGTAGATAAGAGGCAATCCGACAGAGCTTCTGAGGCTGTAAGCCGGGAATCGGCTTTGTGGCCTGTATTGTTGCGCGCCGTAGGTCTTGGTGTGGGAACGGTTCTCTTTGTGATGATCTTGTTGGGAGCAACGGGTCAGGATGAAGATCGCGCAGGCACGAACCGCAAAAAAATAGAATCCATGACATCGTCAGAACGTGCACAGTTAAAACGCAATTACGAAAAGTTTCAAAAGCTGTCTGCTCAGGACAAACAGCGATTTCGAGAAATTCATGCAGCGACGCGGAATCAGCCAGAATTGAATCAGGTCATGCGTTCTTATTGTAACTGGGTGAAAACGTTGTCTCCCTGGGAGCAGGAAGATTTGCGCAACGCGAAAACCCCACAGGAGCGAATGGATTTGATTCGCAAATTCCGTTCTCATGGCAATCAAGCAAATCGCCGCGGTAGTCGATCTGATTATTTTATTTTAAGAATGCTAGAGATCAATTTTCGAGATCCGCGCATGATGTTTCTCTTGAGGAATTCGACGCTACCGCCGGATCTCTATAAAGAAGTGATCGATCTTATTGAGCGAAGCCTGCCGCGTTCGGTGGAATATCCCAAGCCGAAAGAGTCATTATCTGAATTTGAGCGTTCTCTGGCTGTTTTAAAAACAGCGACAGCACTGAATCATCCTAAAGAACAAGAGAACCAAAACGGATCCACCTGGCTTTCCGCAGATGTCAGAAAAGGAATTTTCGAACTGTGGAATGAAAATAAATTTTTGTTCCGAGATTCAGGCGAGCAACGCAAGCCAAGACCGATTCCCCGCGAAGAAAATCAACAAAAGATGTTATCAATCTTTTTGGCGAAAGGGTTAATTAATCAGTTAGTCAAATCTGTCAAACAAGACCTGGATCAGCACAGCCCGTCTGATGATGCACTGCAGAAATTTTTTGAGACGGGATTAGATACCAAAGCCAAAGATTACCTGATGAAGTATCCACCAGATGAAATGCAGGATAAATTGAAGTATCTCTACTTACAGAAAAATCAACCTGCAGAGGTCAGAAAAATAATTAAGGTAAAATCGGCAGAGTTCAATACTTTGGTTCCCCAATTATTTCGTGGGATCAATATGAAAGGACCCGGCTTTGATAATCCGTTCAAGCGTGGAAGCAAAGACCGGATGCAGAATATGAAAGATCGCCGCAAGAATGGTCCCCAAGATCGTGGAGACCGTCCTTCTCGCGAGCGAAAACCGGGTCAAGGACCTCTTGGCAAACCGCGAAAACGTCCTGATGCTTGAAAAGCAGGGCGAAATCCTGTCTCATAGGGCCTGACACAAGATCAGAAACCCACCCATCATCCGTACGATTTTGCGCATTCTAATATGATGTGTATAATTTTCCGGTTGCTATCTTTCATTGAAACAGGAGCAATTCCATGTTGCGGTTCCTAGTATCAGCCAGTCTGTTGACAGGACTTATGTTGTTTTCATTCGCTGAAATTCAATCTCTTGGGGCCCAGGATCCCGCGCCTCTGAAAACACTCAAAAAAGGAGAGGTTCCGCAGAAAATGCAGGGACTACCTTTGCTGTTTCACGAAAATTTTGAATCGGGAAATTCCAAACATTGGGAGCCTACGGACGACAAAGCCTGGAAAGTCATTCATCAGGGAGACAACCACGCTTTCAGTCTCATCAAGAAAAAAAGTAATTATAAACCACCGGTTCGCTCGCCTTATAATCGTGCGTTATTGAAAAATATTTCGGTTAGTGATTTCCTGTTGGATGTGAAATTACAGTCTACGATTCCCGATTATGGACATCGATCTTTATGCCTGTTTTTTGGATACCAGGATAACGCTCATTTTTATTATGTGCATTTCGGAAAAAAGATGGATGATCACGCCAACCAGATTTTTATTGTTAATGGTAAACCTCGTACCAAGATTTCTACAAAGACCACCGCCGGTACGAACTGGGATGATGAATGGCATCACGCGCGTGTTGTTCGCGATACCAAATCTGGTTCCATCAAAATATATTTTGATGATATGCAGGAGCCGGTCATGACAGCGAATGACAAAACATTTTTATCGGGACGAGTGGGGATTGGTTCGTTCGACGATACCGGCAATTTTGATGAGATTCTCCTGTTCGGTAAAAAAGTCGAATAAACACGGCATCAAACGATACGAACTTATTTGTCATAGAAAATCACCGGTTTCACTTTCACCGATCAGGATCAGAATAATGCGATTCCCTGCCCTGCTTCTCGTTACGTTTTTGTTCGTATATTTTCCTTCTCTGGTTTCTGCGCAAGCGCTGGAGTTTCCTGAAGTGCTGCCGGGGACCAAACCTCTGAAGTTGACGGTACCTCTTGACGAACATATGGTGGCAGGCATCGATCGTTATGCGTTGAATGCATTGGCAAAGTCACCGGCCTTACGTCCCCAAAAATGGCACTATGATTTCAGCAGTCATGCAGCTTTTGTTGATAGTATCAAGGAAAATCGGAACCGATTCAAATCGATCATCGGAGCCGTTGATCCTCGTGTGGCTGGACCGGGATTTGAATTATTGACGACGACAGAAGGTCAGTCTGTCATAGCGGAATGTCCTCAGTTTAAAGTGCATGTTGTTCAATGGCGCGTGTTGGATGGAATGACGGCGGCGGGACTCTTATTGCAGCCAAACGGTGCCATCAAAGCACGTGTGGTTGCTTTGCCTGATGCTGACTGGACACCTGAAATGTTTATCGGACTGAAACCCGGCGTTCCCAAGTCGGCGCAAATTCCACTGATGCTGGCTGCATCGGGAATTCAGGTGGTGATCCCCACGCTCATCAGTCGGGATTCTGATTTCTCTGGTCATCCGAACGTTTATTATTCCAATCAGTCGCACCGGGAATTTATCTATCGAATGTCGTTCGAAATGGGACGCCATGTAATAGGCTATGAAGTACAAAAAGTGATGGCTGCCGTCGATCAGTTTGAACGATTGGATAAAAAAAATCGTCGCATTTTACCGATAGGAGTCGTTGGCGTTGGTGAAGGCGCCTTATTAGCTTTATTCAGCGGGGCCGCCGATTATCGAATTAAATCGACCTGGGTCGCTGGATATTTTCAAGAGCGTGAAAATGTCTGGCAGGAACCTATTTATCGAAATGTCTGGAGCCAGCTCACAGAGTTTGGGGATGCGGAAATTGCTTCGATGATCGCGCCACGATCATGTTTAATCGAAGCTTGTTCTGTTCCCGTTGTTGACGGGCCACCAAAGGCCAAAAAAGGGATCAGGGCGACGGCTGCTCCTGGAGTAATTCAAGTGGCGTCACCAGATTCGGTACGTGCTGAATTTCAGCGCGTGGTGCCTGTATTTGAACAACTGGGACTGAAGGAAAATTTGACACTTGTCTTTTCCGGTGATGGCACGGACCCCGCAGGATCAAATCAAGCCCGACAACGTTTTTTGTTTGATTTGAGAATCAGAATGAATAAGAAACGTCCATTGCCGATTGAGTTGAAGCGGGTTGCCAACGGGATTGTCATTGATCCCGTTGCTCGACAACAGCAGCAGTTTAATGAAATGAATGAGTTCACTCAGGAGGTACTCAACAAGTCTGCCCGGTATCGTGACAAAGAATGGCAGCCTGGAAAATATAAGTCCGTCGAACTGTGGGAAAAAGATTCTGATCGTCTGCGTTCGAAAGTGTATGACGAGTTGATTGGTCGGATTCCCGATCCCACAACGGCTGTTCCATTGAATGTCAAAACACGAAAAGTGATTCAGCACGCACAATACCAGGCATATGAAGTCATGTTGGATGTGTTTCCCGAAGTCGTTGCCGGTGGAATTTTACTGGTTCCCAATGATCTCAAACCGGGAGAGCAACGTCCGGTTATAGTCTGCCAGCATGGTCTGGAAGGCACACCGATGGATACGATTGTTTCAGAAGGAAGGTCATATGGGTATTACAAAGCCTTTAGTGAGCAACTGGTGAAAAAAGGTCTTATTGTGTATGCACCGCAGAATCCGTATCGAGGTACCGATCGCTTTCGTACACTTCAACGAAAATCCAACCCGATGCAGCGTTCGCTCTATAGTTATATCATTCCTCAGCATGAACGTACTCTGACCTGGCTTGATTCGCTTCCGTTTGTTGACGGCAAGCGAATTGGTTTTTACGGACTTTCTTATGGAGGTAAAACAGCCGTTCGTGTGCCTCCGTTCGTAAAACAATATGTATTTTCCATTTGCTCAGCTGACTTTAACGAGTGGGTACGGAAAAATGCGGACAGTTCCAGTCGTTATAGTTATGTGTTTGGTGGTGAATACGAAATCTTCGAATGGAATATGGGCCATGTTGCAAACTATGCAGAGCTTTCGTATTTGATGGCCCCGCGGCCCTTCATGGTGGAACGCGGACACGATGACGGAGTTGCCCCCGATGAATGGGTGGCAGCTGAATACGCCAAAGTACGAAGATTTTATGTGCAGATGGGAATTGGAGAGCGAACGGAGATTGAATTCTTTGATGGACCACATACCATCAACGGAAACAATACGTTTGCCTTTATTCTTCGAAATCTAAATTGGCCCGAATCAGTTAAAAAGTGATTTGACTGGTTCTGGTTTCCCGATTAAAAAAGATCGTTCGTACACATGCGTATTCCGTGATTAATGTGTATATTAAAAAAATGCGCTGTTATGTAAAAAGGCAGCGTTATAGGCAGAATTCAGTGGTCATAATCTCATATATTTCTGGTTTTGTGAGCACTCTGCGAAGTCATGTTATGGGCGAAAGCTCATTTCTCACAGGCTGATCTATTCCTAATGGGCTATCAAAAATGAGCAAAGTTTCTACAGATTCACAGGAAGAACCCCAGGAATCAACGCTGGAAACAGATATCAAAGCGCTCAAAGAAATCAGCGCTAATTTGAAAATGGACTATAACGGCAATATCGCACAAGTCTCATTTTCAGGTTCCAAGCTAGTCGATGCAGGGTTGGTCTATCTCGGTCGTTTGGTAAAACTTCGAAAGCTGGACTTGTCCGGTTCCAAAGTTACCGACGAGGGAATGGTCCATATTAAGCCTTTGAAAAGCTTACGTGAAGTTACGCTGCATGGGATCCCCGTTTCAGATACTGGTTTGGCGGAATTCAAAAAATTGACCAATCTGGAAGTGCTCAATCTTTCGCGCACCAAGGTCACAGATGCCGGTTTGAAACACTTGAAGGGATTGGAAAATCTGAAAGAGCTCTTTCTCACCGGATTGGAAATTACCGATGCTGGATTGGCTCATATTGCTGGTCTGAAGAGTCTGGAGACGTTAGGTCTTTCTGAAACGCAGATTTCTGATGAAGCCCTTTCGCATGTAAAGGGTTTGAAAAAATTGCGAGTACTTTTGCTGCGTGATACACATATCTCAGATGCTGGTCTCAAGCAAATTAAAGGACTGACCCGCTTGCAGCGACTCTGGATACGCAATACAGACGTGACAGACGACGGAATGAAATATTTGGCGAAGATGAAAGATATGGAATGGTTGGAACTGAATGATACTGAGGTGAGCAATGCCGGAATCACGGAGATAAAAGTGCTTGAGAATATCGTAGATATGAATCTGCGGAACACCAATGTGAATGATAAATGTATTCCATCACTCAAAAAGATGAAAAATCTGGGCACGCTTTATATTGACGGTTCGGAAATCACAGAAGAGGGAATCGCGAAGCTCGAAAAAGCACTCCCTTACTGTCGCATTGAAAAATAGTTGTTGGCCTCCCGCGTTTGTTTCAGGCATAAGTCGATTCTGGCGGAATGGGCTGGTCCTCAGTTCCCATTTCAAAACCCAGTTCTTCGGGAATCAAAGAGGGCTGATAACCCAGTATTTTCTGGGCTTTGCTTAGATCCCAGCGACGCTTCGAGCTTTCTCCCACAATGGTAATCACTTCACAACCCTCAATTTCAGCCGTAAGCGATTTTTGGAAAGCCTGCATCAGATCGGGGAAGGGAACCCATTGAGGACGGAGTGGGTGAGATTTCCATAGAGGTTGTTCCAGGTCGATGGGTTTGGGAATGCGCAAGCAGACGATCGACATTCCAAACGCGTGCGCATAATGTGCACACATTACTTCACACAGTTGTTTCGTCAGTGCATACGAGCCTACCGGCTTCGGGTCGGCATCGGATTCAATCCACTCTGGTGCCTGATAGCCGAGAACCGTCATCACTGTGCTGGTAAAGACGAATCGCTTCACACCAGCGTCTCGGGCTGCTTCGAGCAGGTTGAACGTTCCTTTTACATTGACGTCGAAACGTTTCCCGTTCAGGTCATCCCCTTCCATAGGGCCTTCATCGGCCTGTTTTGCCAGATGGATCACGGCATCAACGCCCTGTATGGCGGCGCGTGTTTGTGTCGCGTCGGTGATATCCAGGGCGATAAAGCGTGGATCATTTTCATCCGGGTGAATGTCACCCAGAATCAATTCATCGTCTGTATTCCAATGGCGTGCGAAGTAGCGACCTACATAACCTGCCGCACCTGTGATTAACACTCTCATATTGGGGCTCACTCAGAGGGAAATCGATCTCGTGTTGTTTCAGGAAAATGACTGCTCACAAACCCGCAAAATATTCCCGCCAATAATTTTTTGAATGTCGGAATCAGAGTATCCACGTTGAACCAGACCGACGGTAAATAAAGGCCAATTTGTCCAGGAAACACTGATCCGCATATTTGGTGTTTCGACGAACGGATCAGCGGGCCACAAGCTGCGCCAGGCTGTTCGAGAGCGCGGAGCGCGGGGGACTTTCTTGCGTTCCAATGCGCCATTCCGTGATGAATAAGCCACATCGGTGCCGATGGCAATATGGTCAATGCCAAATTTTTTCACGACATAATCGACGTGGTCTAAGAGCGCGCTGATATCGCCCTTACCTCCCAGATATCGGGGAATACAGCAGATGCCGATCAGGCCTCCGGTATCGGCGATGGCTTTAATGACGTTATCCGGTTTGCTGCGAATATGGTGATGCAGACTGGCGCACGTGGTATGACTGGCGACAACGGGACGATCTGAAACTTGCGCGGTTTCCAGACTGGTCTGCCATCCGGAATGTGCCACATCCGGGATGATTCCCAGCCGATTCATTTCTGCGACCACGGTCCTGCCAAAGTCACTTAAGCCCGCGTTAGCCGGTTCGGCACAGCCATCGCCGAGCATATTGCGTCGATTGTAAGTCATATGCATCATGCGAATGCCCAGTTGGTAAAAAATCTGCATGTATTTCATTTCGTCGGTCGTGGTGACCCACTGTTGAGTCAGAGGAACGCCATTTCCTGTGAGATACAAACAGTGGCGACCTTCTTTTTTGGCCTGTTGAATGTCAGCGGGAGTCACTGCCTTTGATACAAAGTCGGCGAGCATGTCTGTTGTATAAGTGAAACGTGCCAGTCGCTTGACCAGTGTTAGAGGGTCCTGCCCTTCTTCGCCGGCGTTTTGAAAGATACAAGTGACGCCGGCAGCATCGAAGGCTTCCTTGAATTCGCGTTGCTCTGCCGGGTCGGTAACACAGCGTGTCATTGACATGTCTTCTCGCATGTCCTTGAGCTCCGCTGGTGAAGCATTTTCTTTGATGGCCGCAGCCAGCCGGTCCCCGTCAACGGCGGCCCGCGGTGCAAAGCCATAAGAGTCAAACACCAGTGAATCTGCATGCAGCTGGAGTCCATGCTCCAGTTGTTTTGGCGTAGGCTTTAAAATATCAAGTGCCACTTTTCTCGCATGTAAGATCGTATCATTCTGAATAGGCTTTTGTTTTTTTGGTGTGGCAGACGCATGTTGTTTGTCTTCAGCGGCTGTCAATTCTGATGCCGCCGCTGCTCCTAATCCGGTGGTAGCTGCTGCACCCAGTGAGGTACTCAGAAATGAACGCCGGTTGATTGAATTGCTCATGATGAATTCCATTGGTCGGGGAAGTTAATGTTGTTGTGGCAAGTCTCTCGCTCCTGCTTTGCATCGTTGTAGCAGGGATACATTCAGGAACGTCATTTCATTTTTAACCGCAGCCACATCCGCCACTGGAACAACCTGACGCAGCGGGTGTTTCATCGACGGGGTGAAATATAATTCGCCAGGGATAATTGGCGTTGAGCTCCTGAGCGAGAATTTCCAAAGCGGGCATCCGGCTGCCCAGATAATACAGAACAACCGTTTGTTGATCAAACAATTGCTCACAGTCAATGATTTCAGAAGGCATCCCCCGTTCCTGAATGAGTTTCTGGCAATCCTGGAAGACGGGGGCGGTCACATCTTCCTGACGGGAGAGTGTCTGTTGGTCTGTTGGAGTGAATTCTCGCAGGATTGTGCCTGCTGAGGGAACAGGATTTTCCTGCATACTGACTGAGGAAAGAATTTCTCCGACCTCTTCTCCGCGACTGGTTTTTAAGATCACTCGTTCGCGGTGTGCATAAACGGCGTTCTCTTCTGCTGAGAATTGATCGACCCACCCCATGGAGCCATAGCGAACCAGAAAAGGATTTTGAGGGATGTCTGGCTCCTCAATCGTGGACGCGTCCAACAGTAACACGCCGGATTCTACTTTGAGTTCATAGCGAGTCAGAGGAAATTCGGGAAAGTCAAAGCATTCCCCCGTAGCTACATCAAAACTCCAGTCATGCAATGGGCAGCTGACTTCGGTGCCAGATCCCTCCCCTGCGATCAGTGAGGCGCCCTGATGCGGACAAGAATCATCGACAGCATAAAATTTTCCGAGCTGAAGATCGTCAACGACATGGAACACCGCAATCTCGGTGCCCTTGATCGAATATGATTTACGATCACCGGGAGAAATTTCTGAAGCCTCTCCCAGTTCTATCCAGTTTGTCATTTGCGTTGTTCCATAGTCAAAATCAGACATCGCCACTCTGGCTGTTGATTCAATTTTATTATATGCTCAATAGGTAATCATACCGTTATATCATCAAAGTATCTTCCTGCAGAGAAAAAACCTTTATGGCTGTGCGACATATATTACTGGACATGGATGGCGTGATCTCTGATTTTATGGGATCGATCCTGGAGTTGCATGGTCAGGGGCATTTGGCCGAGAACTGGCCTGAGGGAGAGGCAGATTACGCGGGTGTGACGGGCATGACGAAAGACGAATTCTGGAAACCCGTTGACGCTTTGGGAGGCCGGTTCTGGAAAGAGTTTCCCCCTTATCCGTGGTTGAATGAGCTACTCGTACTGCTGAAACAGACGGCTCCCTTTACGATTAGCACTTCTCCCAGCCGCAGTGCTGCCTGTGCCTCGGCCAAAGTGGAATGGCTGCGACAGCATTTTCAAGAACCACATTTCATGGACTTCATGATCGGCACTCAAAAGTATCTATTGGCAAAACCGGATGTGGTGTTGATTGACGATCAGCATAAGAATGTAGATTTGTTTCGGGAACATGGGGGGCAGGCGATTCTGTTTCCCCAGCCCTGGAATACAAATTTTGCCATCAGTGACAAAATCGGATATGTCAGATCCGAGCTGGAAAAGATGCAATAAACCGCATAACAGCCGTAGTTCTGCTTACAGATGAGTGTACAGATGATTGCTTTTGCGATAAAGGGTAGTTTTTGCCACTCAGTGAAGGTATTCTAGAGTGTGTTTCGTAAATAAAGTTGTTAAATGGAAGTTGACGAATAGGGAATATAAGCGACAATATATATAAGCGGGCACCCGGATGATAGAAGAGATAGTGCTATCAGGGTTGCTTATGTGATTTGTGTGTCTGCTATTAACACCTTCCTGACATTCCTCGTAGCACTGCTACTGCCAAGCCTCACAGCGTATCCTTACCTATCAATATTGGGATAGAACATCGAGATGAAGTCTCTAATCTATCAATGCATCAGTTGTCTGATATTTCTTTCTGCGCTTTCGGTGCAGGCAGCGGATGCTCCTCTAAAATCATCACAGCTTTCAGCCTATCCAGCAAAAGTTCAGTTGAATGGCAATCGAGCCAGGCAGCAATTATTGGTGACGGTTCTCAAAGAGAATCAACCTCTGGATTATACTCGAGACGTTCAGTTTAAGTCTGATCAGCCCGCCATAGTTCAGGTCAGCGCTGCAGGGGTGATTCTGCCTGTTTCCAACGGTTCCACTACCATCACAGTTTCAAATGGTGCGCAAAAAATTAAAGTTCCCGTCGAAGTGAAAGACTTTGACCAAAGGGTTCTGATTGATTTCGAGCGCGACGTGCATCCCATGTTTTCCCGATTTCACTGTAATGGTGGTTCGTGTCATGGGAAACAACGTGGTCAGGGTGGATTTCAATTATCCATGTTTGCTTTCGATCCCGAATTTGATTATGGCGCGCTTACGAAAGAATCGCGCGGAAGACGTGCCTCTCCACTGGCACCGGATCAGAGTCTCGTTTTGCTGAAGGGCGCCGGGAAAGTTCCCCACGGCGGAGGTAAGAAATTACCTGAGAACAGCAGGTATTATCATATTCTCGAACAGTGGATCGCGGAGGGTGCGACACGTGCGGTTGCCGAGACACCGAAACTTGTCAAGATTTCGGCAGAGCCAACCGAGCGGATCATGCAGCCCAAAACAAAACAGCAGATGGTGGTCACCGCGCATTACAGCGATGGTTCCACGCGAGATATCACCGATCTCGCGGAATATATGTCGAGTGAAAGTGTCTATGTCTCCGTGGACGAACATGGTTTGGTCACCGCTGGCTCACTGATGGGTGAGGCCTCGATCATGGCCCGTTATTTAGGAAATTTTGCTTCACTGAGTGTAACGGTTCCTTCGAAGAATTCTGTACCCGACAGTTATTATGCCAAGTTGCCTCGCAACAATTTTATCGATGGTCTGGTTTGGGATAAGCTCAAAAAATATGGTCTCAAGCCTTCTGAGCCAGTGAATGATGCCACGTTCCTGCGACGCGTCTCTCTGGACATCATTGGTCGAACTCCCACGGCAGAAGAAGCCCGTGCGTTTTTACAAGATAGCTCTCCGAACAAGCGCGAGCGACTGATTGATTATTTTCTTGAGCAACCGGAGTTTGGTGATCACTGGGCTAATAAATGGGCTGATATGTTAAGGCCAAACCCATATCATGTGGGCATCAAAACCGTGTTAAATTATGATGCTTGGATTCGACGATCATTCCACCAGAACAAGCCCCTCGATCAGTTCACGCGTGAATTACTGACTGCTAAGGGAGGGACGTGGCATAACGGTGCAGTTACCATGTTTCGTGATCGTCGCAAACCTGAAGAACTCACAACGATTGTCAGCCAACTGTTTCTGGGAATTCGCTTGAGCTGTGCCCAGTGTCACCATCACCCTTCAGAAGTCTGGGGGCAGGACGATTTCTATAGCTTTGCAGCTTACTTTGCAAAATTGGGTCGAAAGGGCCGCGGAATTTCCGCACCAATTTCAGGCTCAGAGGAAATGGTCTTTACATCAAATTCGGGAAGTGTGAGGCACCCACTGACAAATGAGGTACTCGCGCCGAGGCCATTGTTTGGCAAAGTCCCTGAACTCAAACCGAACCAGGATCCTCGTGAAATTCTGGCTGACTGGATTATTTCACCACAGAATCATTTCTTTGGCGAAGTGAGTGCGAACCGTATCTGGGCTGATCTCATGGGCCGCGGAATTGTGGAACCGATTGATGATTTTCGCGAAAGTAATCCTCCCACCAATGGACCATTGGTGAAGGCTTTGGGGAAACATTTCCGGGACATGAAATTCGATCAAAAGGAATACATTAAAACGATTCTCAGCTCATATGTTTACAGTTTAAGTTCCCTGCCCAATGAGACCAATGTGGGTGATAGCCGCAATTATTCGCGATTTTACAGACAACGTTTGCGAGCAGAAGTTTTGCTGGACAGCATCAGTGAAGTGATTGGCGTTCCCGATTCATTCTTAGCGATGCCCGCAAATTCAACCGCGAAGCAGCTATGGACACATCGGGTGAGCTCGGTCTTTCTGGATTCATTTGGGCGCCCCGATCCGAATCAGGATCCTCCTTGTGAACGAACTACGGAAACGACAGTCGTGCAGGTTCTGCACATGATGAACTCGCGCGAAATGTATTCTCGCATTCAATCACCAGAGGGAAACAGTGCCAAATGGGCAAAAAGTAAAATGACCCCCGATCAAATATTGGAAGAATTATATCTGACGGCTTATTCACGTTATCCGACAATGGAAGAAAAACGACTGGGGCGTTCCCTGTTTGAAAAGGAAAAAGCCAATCGTCAGCAAATCATTGAAGATCTGATGTGGGCGCTATTGAATACTCCGGAATACCTTTTCAAAAATTAGACCCCCTACCCTGACAGTTAAGTTTATTTTTACGACAAAAATACAGGACTAGAAATGATGAACGTTTCAAAGAATTGTAATGGAATTACCAGACGGAATTGCCTGCAGCTTGGCCTGGGCGCCATGACAGGTTTGGGAATGGTCGATCTGTTACGTTTGCAGGGAATAGCCAAAGGGACTTCCGCTCAGCAGCCCAAAGCCAAGGCTAAAAGCGTGATTCTGATCTGGATGGACGGCGGGCCTTCTCACTATGAAACGTTTGACCCCAAACCAGATGCACCTGTGGAAATTCGAGGGGAATTTAACCCTATTTCGACGAAGGTTCCCGGAGTTCAATTTTCTCAGCTTATGACACGCTTGGCTTCGATCTCTGATAAGTTTTCGATACTGCGTTCGATACGTCATAACCAGGGAAATCATGGTGCGGGCAATCACTACATGATGACAGGAGCACCGCCACGTATTCCTGTGGGCTGTGGTTCCTTTGTCAGTTTTCACCCTAGTATGGGGTCTGTCGTCGCGCACGAAAAACCAACAATCAATAACTTGCCAGCATACTTTTCCATGCCCAGGATGTCGCGTTCCGGGGGCCCCAACTTCCTGGGTGCTAAATTTGCTCCCTTTGTCGTATCTGATAATCCGAATAACAAAGGTTTCCGTGTTCGCGACCTGGCGTTACCCAACGGATTGACTGATGACCGCTATCAAACCCGCCGTGATTTACGGCAACAGGTGGATCAGCTGAAGCGCATTAAAGACAAAGTCGCCGGTGATCCGGTGATGAATCTGGATGAATATTACGAACAGGGTTTCAGCCTGGTTGCTTCCACCGAGGCACAAAAGGCATTTGAAGTAGATGGCGAATCAGCAGAGCTACGAGATAAATATGGCCGCACTCCTTTCGGTCAACGCGCGTTACTTGCCCGTCGACTTTCAGAAGCAGGTGTCCCCTTCATTACCCTCTATGAAGGTGGATGGGACAGCCATGGCGGCTTATTCAAATCATTCAGGAGTCGCATGCCTGCTTTCGAAAATACGATCGCCACGTTGATCGAAGATCTGGATGAGCGCGGTTTGCTGGATACGACAATGGTCTTGGCACTAGGCGAATTTGGTCGCACTCCGAAAATCAACGCGGGCGGCGGTCGTGACCATTGGTCAAACGCGATGTCTGTTTTGATGGCCGGTGGTGGAACTCCCGGCGGTCTCGCTCTGGGAGCGACAGACAAAGCCGGTTATTCTGCCGTGGAACGTGTTCTCTCCCCCGAAAATTTTGTCTCGACCATTTACACCAAAATGGGCATCGATCCTGACAAAGTTTTATATACGCCGGAAGGGCGGCCCTCGCATCTGGTCAGCGATCCGACTCCGATTCCCGAGTTATTCGCATAAACCTTTAGACCCTGATTGAGAATGATTTAACGATGTCATCTACCGCTCGGATTCTGTCTACTGTTGTCTCGATGTCGTTGGTTTTCAGTCTGATCACTCAAGTCACAGCGGCACCTCCCAGTGTGCGTTATCTTAATCCCGCGGGGGGACAGGTTGGTCAGAAGGTTAATGTCACTGTCGATAAAACTTTGGGAACCGCGCCGGTTTCTGTCTGGACATCGGCTCCCGGTTTGAAGGTTGTGATTCCGGAGAAACCAGCCAAAGGTAAGGAAAAACAGTTTTCGATCCAAATTGATGCAAAGGCCCGCCCTGGCCTGTATTGGCTGAGGTTTCATAATGCGGAAGGTGCTTCGGGAATCCGTCCGTTTGTAGTGGGTACACTTCCTGAGCAATCCGAAACCGAACCCAACAATGATCTGGCTCACGCACAAAAATATAAACAGCCGAGCGTCACCATCAACGGCGTGTTATCCAAAAGCGGCGATGTCGATACGTATCAGGTTGTACTGAAAAAGGGAGAGACGTTGGTCGCTTCACTCACTGCCAACGAGCAGTTGGGTTCTCCCATGGATGGCGTGCTTCAAATTCTCAATCATCGGGGAACCGTACTTTCCCATATCGATGACACACTCTGGTTCGATCCACGCATTGTGTTTACCGCTCCTGCGGACGGCACTTATTATATCAGAACATTTGCGTTTCCCGCAGACCCGAACAGCACGATCCGGTTTGCCGGCGCTGCTTCTTACGTCTATCGATTAACCCTTTCAACGGGGCCTTTTGTCGATCATAGTTTGCCGCTCGCCCACCATTATGAGACTGCCAAACCGGTAACATTGGAAGGCTGGAATCTGACTGACAGTCTCAAATCATTGCGGCCTGTAGCAGAGCATTCTGATGACAAGGCGCTGGTCAGTCATCCTCAGTTGGCGAATTGGCTGAAAATTCCACTCAGTCCTCACCCGGTTTTGCTGGAATCCAAGCAGAGCCAACAGGAAAAGGGACAGTTGCTTTCTACTCCCAGCAGTGTAACTGGAAAAATTTCAGAGTCGGAAGAGATCGACGTTTATCGATTCAACGCAAAGAAAGGGGAAAGCCTGACGTTTCAGGTCGACTCGCATGCGTTGGGTTATCCGTTGGATGCTCATCTAAAACTGTTTGACGCCAAAGGCAAACTGCTGAAAGAGATCGATGATCCGATACGGAATTATTTCGATGCACGCTTAATCTACAAAATTCCCGCTGATGGCGAATATCAATTACATGTGACTGACCGTTTTCAACACGGCGGTTTTCGTTATGTCTACCTGTTGACGATCGAACCCACGACAACCGATTTCAAACTGCAGACGTCGGCAGAACAATACACGCTCACAACTGGTGGGAAGCCACTAGAGATTGAAGTCACGATTAATCGTTTGAGCCCTCGTTTCAGTGATGACATTGAAATCAGTCTGGTCGGTCTGCCGAAAGGGGTCACTTGTAAGCCGATCATTTCCAAAGTCAAAGAGAAGACCGAGAAGTCAGTCAAATTGAAGTTGGAAGCCAAGCCAGATACGGTATTTCAGGGGCCTCTCGAAATCAAAGGCACCAGTCTGAAAGACAAAACAAAGACGCATCTCGCGACTGCAGTCATTAAAGGCATCAGTCCCAAACGCAATACGGCGCGTCCCAAACCAGACCTACAACTGCCTTACCTCTGGTTGACGATCAAGAAAAAGAAGTAAGCATTCTCAGAGCTTGCCAGAGCAAAGCATTCTCTCTCAGCACCATGTATCATTGTCAATCGATGGGCTGTGTCAAAAGATGCTGTAAATCACGATTTGAATTGCCAAAGCGAGGCAGGCCCATATTTTCAAGTTTTGATACCAGTGAGTCGCATTGTCCGGTGTCGTGGTTTCCCGTGGTAGCCGTAAGACCCACAAAAAGACGGCAATCAAAGTTCCCAAAAACAGGGCGCGCACACACCAGAGTGGAATCTGAACAACCAGGTCACGAATGAAATTACCGATATGATGGAGAGGCGTCATGCTTGCCTCCTTTTTGGTTTTGTGCCGAAGACCAGGCCCTCAATTTTTTCTGATGGCTCAGGCTTCGTGAGAAAACTGATGATGACAATCAGAGAGAATGAGACCACAAAGGCCCAGATCGAAAAGTACAGAAACGGTTCTGAAATCTGGAACAGGGGATCAATATCCAGCCATGTATAAACGGCTTCCTGATTCAGTGTAAACAGAGTGATTGAGAAACAGACTCCTACTATGAAACCAACAAAGGCGGCGATCCCGGTTGCCCGTTTCCATAACAGACCGGTTAATAAAATCGCCAACGCGGGTCCCTGGAAGAACGCCATTAATGTCTGGAAGATCGTATAAATACCTTCGCTTCGTTTCATTAGAAAGAACGAAAAACCAATCGCCCAGAATACAAGTAGCAGTGTCACGATGCGGCCGATCTTCAAGAGAGATTGATCACTGGCATCTCTGCGATAAAAGCGTTTGTAAAAGTCGTTGGTCACAATCGTTGAAGCGGAGTTGAGATAAGAATCAATGCTGGACATTAAAGCCGCCAGAAACGCGGCCAGGAACAGGCCTTTCAAACCGACCGGTAGCAAATGCGAAATCAACTCGGGAAACGCCTGATCTCCGTCTGTCAGTTCCGGGAATTTCACAAACGCGATTAAGCCGGGTACTGCAACAACAACGGGAATCAGATTTTTTAATAACGCCCCCCAGACATAGGCGGCTTTCGCATCAAATTCACTCTTTGCACCCAGTGATCTCTGCACAATGGCCTGATTGCCGATCCAGTATGCGGGGCTCAAAATCAAAGCCAGCCCAAAGAAAATTCCCGTCCAGGGGAAGGGCGTGTCCGCATCAGCGGGCAGGATGAGTGAGGTATGCAGTTCGTTCTGTGCTGTATTGAGTGTTTGTTGTTCGGCCGCGGATTCGGCTTGTTTCTGCCTCTGTATTTGCTCTTGCTGTTTGATTTTGGTGTGAAACTGTTCGATACCACCGAGATCAATGATGCCCAATACCAGCACCAGCAGACAGCCACCAATCATGATCAGGCATTGAATCATGTCTGTATAAACGACTGCTGCCAGACCACCTGAAATCGTATAGACGCCGACCAGAAATGCGGTGAGATAAATACATTGATTGACGGTCAAACCCAGATGCACGTGCATCATTTTCGCGGAAGCCAGTAGCATGATTCCCAGATTACAAGCCATGAAAATAATCCAGCAGACAGCGAGTGCAGAGCGGACCGCGACATTAAATCGACGTTCCATATATTCCGGGATCGTGTAAACGCCACTCCGCCAGAAGAAGGGAATGAACACAAACGCTCCGATAATCATGGCCGGGACACAGCCGATCCACTCAAAGTTTCCAACGGCCAATCCATGCTGATATGCGGCGCCACCAGTACCGACAATGTCGACGGCACCGATATCGGTTGCGACCAGTGACATGCCGATGGCCCACCAGGGAAGTCGTCGACCGGCCAGAAAGTAATCGGAACCGGTCTTGATTTTGGAGCCGATATACAGACCCAATGCCAGTGTTCCAATCAGATAAGCCAGAATGATGGCATAATCGAGAGATGCCAAAGTTTGCATTGTTGATTTACCTTTGTACGCGTTTCATATCTTTGAAAACAGCGATCTCTCTCATTGTTTGAAATTCTGAACAACAGAGAGACTTTCATACGATACAGCGGTTGAATCAAAAAATCGACTGTTCTGCTATTGAAAGTCAGGGTTTCTTTTTCTCTAGAATCGCTTTAATTTGAGGGATCAAAAGATCAGCCACCATCTTCTGGCCTTTTGTATTGGGGTGCATTCCATCGGATAAGAGATCATCGGCTGACTGGCCGGGCTGTTTCGCATAGTTTTCAAAAGCCGCATAAACATCGACGAGTGGCACTGTTTCTTCTCTCGCGATTTTTTGAACCGTTGGAAGATATTTTTTGAGAGTGACATTAAATCCATCCGGATTCTTTGCATCATAAGGCGGCTTGTTGTAGAGCTGCTTGGTTTTCACATTCCAGCGCATGGAATTAGGAGTCATCAGGATGACGGAAATGTTTTTCTTTTTCAAAGTTCGAATCATGGAGCGCAGATTGGCTTCATATTTTTCATTGGAAACACGCGATCTGGTCTCAGGTGGATTTTTCCACACATCAATGGCCGAATCATTAATTCCGAATTGAATCACCACGAGATCGGGTCGATGGCGTAACACATCTTTTTCAAAACGCGCTTTCGCTTGCTCCGTATTATTTCCCCCAATTCCAGAATTGATCACTTTGACGGGAAAACCCAACTGTGGGAGTTCTTTCGCAAGAATCTTTGAATACACGTTCAGCGGCCCACGAGTTGCCGTCGTGGAATCACCAAATGTGACGATGGTGAATTGTTCTGTCGGCTTTTTCTCTGCTGCCTGCAGCGAAGGACAAAGCAGACTTCCTATAATCAGTGAGAAGCAGGGTATGAAAGATACAGCACGGTAAAACATGGAGAACAGTCCTGTCTGTGATGCAATAATATTGAGTTGTCTAACATGCAGGCAAGCAACTTCTTAAAACAGAGCGGCGATACCACGTTCACGGCGACAGCTGGAGAGTTGCGCCAGATGAAAGCCGACATGGCTAGTTAGTATATGCGCCAGCAGTTGCCCGTTCGTTTCAATGGCTGTGCCGTGCAACAGTTCGACCGGATGAGGTTGTGCCATTGCTACTGCATCCGCGTTGGCCGCCAATGTTCTCAATGTTTCGTAAGCACTCGTAATCGCATCGATCAGCACTTCACACGTCAAGCTTGTGTCCGGCTGAACTTCATCACTCGATCCGGGGCCAAACTGGGGAGCCCATTTAGGATGCGTCAAGCTCCCTCCCAGAAACGTCTGTCCCATTTCACCAACAATCGCGAGGTGACCCAGAATCCAGACCGGAGGATGTCCATGCCCTTGCCCCGGCGTAAAGAGATACTCCGCAGGTAAATCCGCCATCATGGTTGCGAGCTGATCCAACAGGAATTGGTTGAGTGTGATTTCATTTTCAAACATGCATTGAATCTCTCTGAGTAACAGGAATGTTCTGTGCTGATGACCATTGTTCATCTTCGATCAATGATACAATTTTCAGGATCAGGTAGCCAGCAGAAAACAGGCCTTCTCAACTTGGATAAACCGGAGAAATTCTCATTTCTGAGTCGAGAGCAATTACGAAAGATAAATGGTATTTTTCAGGGAAAGAGGTTAGTCAAAGTTGCCGGTTGAACTTACATCGGCAATAGTGTGTCTCTGATAAATAGTGCTTCTAAGCACTTTTTTCAACAGCTTACGATAATCATATTTTATAAGAATAAATCGATGCGTCGTTTAACGATTCACAATCCCAACAAGAAGCTGAGAGGATTACGTCGCCATTTTCGTGCTCTTAGAAGGTGGGCCAATCTAATCAAAAATACACGAGAGATTGAATACGGGGAGAAATATCACAATATCAAAGTTCCCATCCCTCTTTCAATCATAGAAGGACCAAAGACGCGCCCTAAAATCCAAGCCGATGTTATCAAAGAACTGCTAAATGCAGCCAGAAATTTGGCGGGTCAAGCCCCTCCTGCTAACTGTTCATTTTATCGTATCGCTGTGCTGTTGAGTTTTCCATCAATGTTTGCCAGTGAAGTCACTGAATTTTTTGACGAGGAATATTTTAAGCGGTTCGTTTATGAGAACGGACTTCCAGACGCTCATAGTCCCAGCCAACAGTTTTTCATTAAGATTCCTCCAGAATTCGATATTGAGTGTGGTCGTCGCGTATCTGTCGAGGATGAGGAGTATAACTACGTGAGTAACGATTGGACGATCACTTCATCAAAACCACATACTCCGGTAGAGTAAATTCTTCCAACATCTGTTGTCCAATATATAAAAGGGGATTTGAAATATGTGTTCTCCTTTCAAACCTAGACTTGAAGTTGCTGAGAACAATCCTGACCCGGACGGCAACTGGTCTGTATGGCGGTAGGGGGGTGATGGTAGTCGGTTCCTGATTGAAAAGGGATTGCCAGAAAAATTCGCGATTCGCTCAAGTGTGATAGAGACAGTAGGTCTAAAATAAAAAAGGGCTGGAAGCCCAAGCTTCCAACCCTTATAAGTACGAAGTACTCCTGTTGGTGTAACACTTACAATCTGGTCACAAGATTCGCATCCGACTACTCAGACTGTGACGTCTGTCTTGGGTTCACCAGCCGCGGCTTGCTTCCAGTTTTATTGTTATACACACTTTATTCGGCAACGAAAAGACGGAAACTTAAACAGTCGCAGCAAATTCTTTTTCAGAAACAGCGTGCCAGAAAAATATCCGTCAGTATTTCACTGAATGTTAAAATTGATCCATTCGAACTGCAAACATTTGAAGATACTTTGATACGTTTTGTTTTTGTCTGGAACGATTCACATTCTCAAATCACGTTACAATTCCGGGATGGGATCGTCCTCTTTGATGTCGACTTCTTCCCAGTTTGCTTTGCCGTTTTCGTAACGCAGAATACGATGCTTGCTGCCGGGTGCGGGTTTTTCATTGATTTTAGGTAGCCAGGCTCGGTGTTCTTTGATCAATTTCGCGAACCTGGGATCATTACTCAGGTTTTTCCATTCAGCGGGATCCTGCTTCATGTCATAAAATTCTTCTGAACCATCGGCGTAGTGGATATAGCGATAATTCTCGGTGCGGATCGTCGTGTTGTTTCGATTGTGTGAAGTAATTGCCGGCCATTTGCGAGGCGTATTCGCGTCTTTCAATTGTGGTACCAGTGAGTGACCTTCCAGTTTCGTATTGGGGGGTAAACCACATAATTCCAGGAGCGTAGGGTAAATATCCAACAGCTCGGCGGGTTTGGTGCACACAGCGTCTTCCGTAATTCCGGGTCCGGCAAAGATCAGAGGCACGCGGGTAGAGCGTTCCCATAAAGTGTTTTTTCCAGTGATCAGTTTCTCACCCAGATGCCAGCCATGATCGGACCAGATGACGATAATCGTATTCTCGGCCAGATGATTTTTCTTTAGTGCCTCGGTCACACGACCGACCTGACTATCGACAAAACTCGTACAGGCCAGATAAGATCGCACCAAATTTTTCCACTCATTGGCTTCCTGCAGAAATTTGAATCGGGGTTCGGGTAGTTTCCAATGCAGGTACCAGGAAAAGCGGGGTGTGTCATCACGGTCGTTGCCCAGGAGGGGCGGAAGTTGTAAGGTTTTTTCAGGATAGAGATCAAACCATTTTTGTGTGGCGTAACAGGGAACATGCGGCAGGAAAAAACCGACGGAAAGGAAAAAAGGTTCCTTTGGTTTTTGATTCAACTGATCGACGGCCCAGCTAGCAACTTTCCAGTCCCCTTTGTCTTCATCTTTGTGAGGAAACGTGCCCCAATCGACAAGCGGATGTGGGTTGGGTGTGACCACTAATTTTTTCGGGGGCTTCACGCCCACGCCGGCACCCGGGCCGAGCTTGTTAAATTCCTGATCCTTTTTCTTACGTCCATAACCGCCATGGTATATTTTTCCGGTGCTGTAAGTTTTATATCCATGCTGCTCCAGATATTGAGGCAGGGTTGTATGATCTTTAAACCGATCAATCGTGCGGAACCAGGGAGCCAGTCCATACACGCCTGTGGTTGTAGGACGCAGCCCCGTCATCAGGCTGGTACGCGACGGGTTACACAGAGGCGATTGACAGTGTGCATTGAAGAACAAAGTTCCCTGTGAAGCCACCTTGTCGATGTGAGGAGTTTTGATTTGTGGATGTCCTTTCAGGCATCCAATCCAGTCGTTCTGGTCATCAATGGCGATAAATAGAATATTTGGCTTTTGTGCTGCCTGGAGAGGCGAGCAAAAAGAACAAATTACAACCATCGCAAGCAGCAATCTCATCAGAAGTTCCTTTCAGTGAAACTACGAAGATATAACGCAAAATAACATTTTTTTATCATACACGGTCACAACAGGGAATGAAAACGCTTGAATTAGTATGCCAGCATAGATTTATCTCAATCACAAATGTTGTCTGGCACAAATTTTATCTGGATAGCATAAACATATATTGATATATTGGACGATAATCAGAGTAGACGTCTTCGATTGGCTAGTAGCATGCTTTCTTTCTGTGATCAAAATAGTATTCATGGTCGACGCGAATTCCTCCGGGTAGGAGGCCTTGCGCTGGGGGGTCTTACGTTGCCCGGTTTGCTGTCAGCGAAAGCGAACGCAGCAGGTTCAGGAACGTTACAGAAAAACAAATCTGTGATCTTCCTGTTTATGCATGGTGGTCCCAGTCAGATTGAAACGTTTGACCCCAAGATGGACGCTCCTTCTGGCATCCGAAGTGCAACTGGGGAAGTGACCACAAAAATTCCTGGTGTGACCTTCGGTGGCACATTCCAAAAATTGTCACAACTGGCGGATCGCATGTCTGTCGTGCGGTCTTATCGCACAGGAGACAGTCGTCACGATATCAAACCGATCGTCCACAAAGACACCCTCGATGCGAATCTTGGTGCACTCTATTCACGCGTGGTCGGTTCGAATCATCCAGAGAATGGTATGCCGACCAATGCGGTCTTGTACCCACAGGCCATCGATGAAAAGATGATGCCCGCCTTTACCAAGTTTGGTAAGTTTGAGTCGCATGGTTTGATGGGCAGTGCTTATGCCCCATTCGTTCCCGGTGCGGGCGGCGACATGCAGTCGAACATGTCGCTTTCTATTCCGCAAAATCGTCTCGATGACCGCAGACTTTTATTGTCAAACCTTGATCGCGCCCGCTGGGCAGCCGATAAAAGCAAGTCTTTTGGCGCGAGTTCAGAACTGCAGCAACAGGCCTTTGATGTGATTATGGGAGGCGTTTCAAAAGCCTTTGATTTATCAAAAGAAGACCCTAAAGTTGTCGAGCGATATGATACCGCACCACTGGTCAGACCAGAACAGATCAGCGCACGCTGGAAAAATCGTGAACGCTATATCGACAATGCTCAGTCGCTGGGAAGGCTGCTGTTAATGGCGCGTCGTCTTTGCGAAGCCGGCTGTGGTTTTGTCACAATCACGACCAACTTTGTGTGGGATATGCACGCCGACAAAAACAACGCTGGTGTTGCGGAAGGCATGGATTACATGGGTGTCCCGTTCGACCACGCCGTATCGGCTTTTATAGAAGATGTACGAGACCGGGGGCTCAGTGATGATATTCTACTGGTCTGTTCGGGAGAAATGGGGCGCACTCCGAAAATGAACAGTCGAGGCGGCCGCGATCACTGGGGCAATTTATCACCGTTGATGCTATCAGGAGGCGGTTTAAACATGGGCCAGGTCATTGGTCAGTCTACGCGTCACGCCAGTGAACCACAGACCGAACCCATTGATCGCAAAGACCTGGTCTCTAGCATTATGCACACACTGTTCGATGTCGGCGAACTCCGCATCACCCGTGGTGTACCAAACGAAATCATTCAAGTTGCGACCGCGGGCAACATTATTCCCGGGTTGTTTTAAAGGGTTGAATGAAGGCCGGGCAGCCGAGCAATAGATGCTTACGGCTACCCTGGTTTTTCATCACAGCGATTCTTTTCAGGGATGCTATTTGACTTCAACAACGCGGATGTCATCGATGAGAGCTGTGCCTCCTGCATTGCCTTCAGCGGGAATTCCAATTCGTAAGCGGAATGTAGATGTGCCCTCGGGAACTGTTACCTCGGTTTGCACATTTTCCCACTCTTCGACATCGTTATCTATTTTCCTGTCTTCAGTGCGGGCAAACGCCAGCATTTTGTTTCCCGATTTGTCAAGGCACTGCACAACGACCATTGGCAACGTTCGCAAGCCTCGCGCCTGCACTCTTGCTGCCACACGGTACTTTTTGCCGGCTACGATCCCCTGAATATCCTGGTGAGCGTTGTAAGCAACTTTGTGGTCAGGATGATTTGGGACCACAGAGATGGAAAGTGCGCGAGTCTTTGTCACCGTGGGATCAATGGCTGTTTTGTAACTGACAAGATGAGCTTGATTCGGCAGTGATGTAAATGACCAGCCGACGGGCGTTTCCGTCCGTTCATTTACTGTTTCAAATCCGGCGTTGACTACCTGAGGCGCCTCTGTTGTAACGGCTCCTAACAGTAGTGCTAGAAACATTGTCATACTTCAATCCTCCATGAATTGGAAATAGCAAAGCACACCGCTTTGCAACGAAACGGGATTTAGCAACAACTGTGCCAACTCCCAAATCATGTGAAAATACGTGGAATGATCAATGCTGGCAATGCATATGACCTTGTAAGCAATGCCAACTTTACAAGGGACGCGTAAAGTTTACAGATCAATCTGCTTTATGTAAGGCCTTGTTACCAGCGCCAGTATGGAATTCAACACAGTTGTGTCCTTGGATCCCGTGTATTACCATTGGCCAGCCAATTTCACGAACCATCAATTTCTACAGGAGCTAATCGAGCCATGATCACTGTTGGCATGAACTACCACGTAATCGAAGGCAAGCAACAATCATTCGAAGACAAATTTGCCGGCGTGATTGATGCGCTCAAGGCCGCTGAAGGTCATGACAATTCGACGCTCTGGAAAGATGTCAGTGACGGCGCTTCGTATCTGATTACAAGCGAATGGTCTGACGAACAGGCATTTAAAGACTTCATCCAGAGTGATGCCTTCCGCGCTGTGACCAACTGGGGCAAAGAACAAATTCTTTCTGGCCGACCACAGCACAAGGTTTATAAGCATTAAGAGACTTGCACATGATTTCCACTCAGGTCATCTGGTAACACAAGTGCATTTGAAAATGAAATCTCAGAAATAGATGTAAAGTAAACTTGACATGAAGTAATGCAGGCATTACAATTGGATTTTTCGATTCTGGAGTGAAAAATTCAACTTTTTCAGGGGAGTTCTCCTATGTCTGCATCACTGAAACATGCCTGGTTTAATCTCGCTGTGATTTTGTTAAGTCTGACGGCAGTCGGTTGTTTGTATCCCTTTATAGGGTGGCGAGCCAATGGCGCTTTGGGATTGTGTGGTCTGCTTGGTTTCGGCGCACTTTTCTATCGAAAGCGAAAAAGTGAAGTCGTTATGGATGAGCGTGATTTGCTGATTGAAAAGCGTTCTGCACTCCTGGGCTATACTGTATTCTGGGTAGTCTATGTCCTTGTTGCCAGTCTCTTTTTACCCATGTTTTACGGACAGAATGGCAGCATCCCCGTGATGGTGGTTCAGTGGAGTGTCTTTTATGCATTGGTCCTGTTTCTCGGCGTGAAGTCGCTGGCCACTCTGATTCAGCAAAGTCGAGGTTAAGGGGAATGGCGGGTAAAGAACGGGCGGATCTCACGAATCAAATTCGGCGATTTCGCTTTGAACACAACGAGATGACACAGCAGGCACTTGCGACCCAAGTCGGTGTCACACGGCAGACCATCATTGCGCTCGAATCGGGAAAGTATTCCCCCTCACTGATCCTCGCCTTACGGATTGCTAAAACGTTTGATGTGCCCGTTGAGAAAATCTTTCAACTAGTTGATGAATCGTAAGGCATCTGGTTGGTGAGACTCTTTGATGATGCGATTCTCAGAGTTTGTTGCCTGCTGTCAGTAATTTGAATTTGCTCAACGGATTGAGCATAATGAAGTGAAACTCTGATATCTTCAAATCCTCCTCCAAATAATGAACTCACCGAACAGGACTTCTCTGATGAACTTGCTCCGATTTCCTTTGAAAAAAATGTTTGCTTCCCTGTTTGTTCTGGGGATGCTGCTTTTGATTGCTCCTTCTTTTGTGCAAGCCGAGCATGAGGGGAAAGTTCAGATATTGTTGCTGGGCGACAGTACCACTGAGGGCAGTATACCGCGTCAGCTCAAACCGAAAGGGCCGCATCTGGAACGCGTGCTGGAACAATTATTGGAGGCGGAAGGGGACCTGCCGGCCTGTCATGTTGTCAATTCCAGCTTGAGTGGCGAATATATTCGGCGGCTGTTTGATTCGGGACGATATGATCGTGATGCTGCGAAACTGCCGGGACTGGATTACATCTTCATTCGTTACGGCTTGAACGACCGGGTGAGGCGAGAGAAATTCACTGAGAATTTCCCCAAAGACTTTCATGAACTACTGGCACGTTTGCGCAAGGATCATCCCAATGCACTGCTCATTCCGATGACCGTGATTCCGTTTGCGAATGAAGAAGACAGTAAGAAAATCAACGATCTGGTATTCGAGGTGGCGAAGAAAGAGAAGCTCGATGTGTTTGATATTTATCCGCGTTATGCAGCTGAATTGAAAAAGGGGCATAACATGCTCAACTATCGTCGGTACCCACTGGCGAAAGTGCCTGAAAAGTATCATGCACTCGTTAAGCCCTTTGTCTCGGGCGATAGAGTGGTCGTCATGGCCAACGAACTCGATCCCATTCTGGGAGATCTGCCGGGCTGGTATGGAGACCGACATCCGAATCTGGCGGGGTACAATGTGATCGCCGACGAAACCGCGAAGTACCTTGCGAAACTGCTGCGGGACAAGAAATCGAAAAAGTGAAAGGCATCTGACGAAAATGCCAATCACTTGGGCTGTGTCAGGCTAATTTGAATTAGTCGTTACGAAAACGTAGCGAGTACAGGTCGGCATCTTTCAGCAGAAAACGCACACGGACGGGCTTACCAACCAGTTTCGTCAGATCACTTTTGCCTTTCCAGCTTACAACGTGTGCCAGTTCATCGCCGTAGATTTCTTTGCAGTCGGCGAGGCTGAATCCTGGAATCGGTTTTCCTTTCTCGTCGAGTAGTTCGCATTGAATACTGCCCGCCGCCGAGGTCGCCAGATTGAGTTCCAGCTCGACCGGTGGTCCCGGCTTTGCGGGATCCACATTAGAGCCGTCAAAGGTAATCAATCGCGTTGTCATTTCGCCGCCGGTGTAGGGGGCGTTGATTGAGACAAAACCATCCATGCGTAATGTGAATCTTCGTAGCCGACACGGGCCGACGTAGTAGTTCTCAATCGCATACAGTGATAATTCCGGCACATGGCCGGGCAGGGGGCTGGGGGTGGTCGTAATTCCCCAGGCGATATGGTTATTGCGTTGCCACCAGCGTTCGCGGTTCTGTCCTGGTCTCAAAAAGGCTTCATCCCAGCGTTTCCAGGTGGTCCCATCGCGGCTGGTCATCAGCACGCCATCACTGACACCGCGATGATTGTTCTTCGGATCGGGGTGCCAGGCGGCTGCGCGCGAGGGCACAAAACGTTTGGGAAATGCGAGGAAAAGATGCGGGGCGCGCGGATAGGCGATCGTCGCATTCGTATAGAGATGTTGGGCCGGAGAATTTTTAATGTCGATAAACTTGGGATCGGTCCAGTTCAAAAAGTCATCCGAAGTACACGTCATGATCGCGCGGACTTTATTGGTGAAGCCTCGATGAAAGTCGACATACTGGCCGCGGTGTGCATCCCAGAACGCGAGGTTTTGCGAATCAAAGGCGCCTTTGGTGATGACCGGTTTATCCTGCATCAGTTTCCAGTGAATTCCATCCGGCGATGCGAATGCGACCAGTCCCTTATTGCCGCTGCCCAATGCTTTAAACTTTTCCTCTGGTTTGCATTTAGGATTGGTATCCAGAAACGGAGAAAAGTTATGCTTACCCAAGCCCATCCAGACGACATTGTTCTCTTTTGAACCATTAAACTCGAACAGGCCCAGGTTCGGCTTCTTCCAGTGGATCGCATCATCGCTTTCCGCATAGCAGACCACTTGATGCGTTGTTATTTTCTTACTCCAGTCATGATGGGCCCCGCGATAATACATACGGTATTTCTGGCCGTCCTTCAAAATGCGGACATAGTAGCTGATATTGCCTTCCGCGGGCCCGTCATACGTGATGGCGACTTCCTGAGGAGCGGGGTGATGCAATTCCTGTCGGGCGTTTTTGAGGCTGTGAATCATCCAGTCGTCCACAAACAGTTCCCGCCGCGACCCGATGTGCGCCGGCTCTTCGGCTGAGACTTGAATCGCAATAGACAAAAACATCAGCGTACATAACAGAGTCAGTCGGTTTTGCATGAGAGGTTCCTCAAGATGAACGGGCTGTCAGAAGGTAAGCTCGGGTATAGACTGGTATCACATATAGTCTGACACAGGCCGATGCTATTTTCAATTGGGTTAAGTAAGAACTGCTAAATAAACGGCATGTGCTAATTCAATTTCGAAATCAAATTTCACTGACAAACGTTTAATAACCTTTGCGCGGTTACATAAAAGAACAGACCCAGGTCGTCTCGCATAAGCATCGCGATTTTATCAAGACCACTGTATTTCTCTTTGGAATATTTTATCGATTCAATTTTTTCCAGTTCATCAGCCAGGTCTATCAGGGGAAACCAATCTGACTGGTAGAATCGCATGATTTCAAATCGCCACCAGGATTGATAGTACTTGAATGCGAATCGACCCATAATATTTGCGGTATAATATAATGTGATTAGACTGACTAATAATAAAACACCGATTTTAACAGAAGCGAACACAAAGGAATCTACAATCCCGGTCAGGAAGAACAGGCTCAATCCAGATGTTCCGAGGACGATGGCTCCTATGATAAATGATGTAATATCATCTGCGAGTTTATACCTTGGTCCGAGTCCTTCGGTTAAGAGTCGAACAGCCAGCTGTTGAGACTGTTGCTCTAATGAAGCGTCTTTTTCAGGAATATCCGGATCAATTCGTGCGAAAACGTCATCCGCAATTTTCTCCCACAGGATCTTAACAATTTCCAAACTCTCTTCGGAATCGCTGAGGTCGAATTGCAATTCCTCATCCAGTGAAATGATCTCGTGTTGATATTCCAAAAAACAACGATCGGCATCCTGTTCGTTTTGAGTACAGTATTCAGAAATTGCCAGATCAACAATGACTCTTGTCGGGTCATATCTCAGAAAATTTACGCGCTGTTCCTGATATATTTTAACTAGATAGAGAAATTCAAATTCTTCTTCGAGCCAGAATGACATCCGATCATAATGATCCTCAATTCTGCAGAACATTTCATCGATCCATTTGTTGTCTGCTTTCCAGATTGCTGGTTTCAAAATGTGTATATAAAAAACCATCCGATGATCAACTTCATGATCAATCAGGTTCTGTTCGCAAGTTTCCAGTAAGTTTTTAAATGTGTCAAAAGGCAGATCCCTAATCAGATGATCCCAGGCGGATTCCGTCAAATAATAGAAGCGATCTGATCGAACGACTTGTGATGTCGCTTCCAGCAATTTTACAAGTTTTTTACTTTCCTGGAAGGATTTAAAGAACTGTCGGAGTAATTCAAAAAGAGCAGGTTCTTCCTCATGTATTTTTAATCCCTCCAACAGCCAGTAATAAAATGAGTGGTCGCCATCCTGCAGGAGGTCAGAGAAGACGGCTAATGCATAATAGTCATAGGGTGTTTTCAGTACTTTTTCCTGGAGTTCCTGATAGAGGTTCATTGATGATTCATCATTCACTCTTTCATGCAGGTGTAAAGTTTTGGATGATACCGGCAGGCTCTCAATGGGATGCGTCAAATTGAGCTTATCCGGATCGAGGGCATCTGATAGAGGTGTTGGTGCGGCAGGCCCCTCGTTTTGTAGATGATCTTTATTCTCTGCTTGATTAACGGAATCCCAGTCGAAATTAAGTTCTGGTTTCAGGGGCTTGGATTTTGGATTTTCCTGATAGCGCAGGGCGTCATTCAGGTATTCGAATGCAGCGCGTATCTTTTGAAATTCGTCGGGAAACTTCTCTGGTTTAAATTGCCTGATAAATGAATTGTACTTCCGTTTCAGATCTTTCAGATCGTACTCTCCCGAAAGATTAAAAAATCCTTCTGGATCATTGGGTAACAAATCCCACTGTGGGTTTGTCGGGTCGCTCATAAACTGCTCCCATGGACTCTGAATTTAGTTAAAGGTTTGTGTAGCGCTGAGATAGAAGCACAGCAAAACCAGTAGTGCAAAGAGAATCAGGCAGATCTCAGTCACGCCAAATATTTTGTGCTATTTCTTTGCCACCAGCAATTTGCGCAACCAGGCCTGTTCCAAACGGTATAATTCCGGGAAATCCTCCTCAATTATATGAACAATTTTTCGGTAATCTGACGAGTCTCGGTAATCAAAATCCCAAGCTTCTGAAGGTGGTGTGTTCAGGCAGGGTTCCCGCGTCTCGTTTAATTTGCCAGGTGATGTCACAACCAGTTTACAAAATTGTTCATAAAATGATTCGAAACATTCAGGGTGCTCTTTAAGTCGTCGAAAGGAATCTTTGTGATTCGCTACGGTTTGCAAACGGTTCAGCGCAAGAGCAAGGTCCGGGAAATTTTTGATATCGATATCTGCTATCTGCTGATTCAGCACTTCGTCTTTGAGCACCCAAAACTGCTTTCTCAGGAGTTCCAAGTTTTTGATTGTTTGTTCTTTACGGTCAAATAACGAACTAGAATCATCGATCAAATTTTCGGAATGATTTTCTACTTTCAGAAATTGGCAACGCAAGGCGACAATTTCCGTAGATTGCTCGAGTGGATTCATTTGCAACATTCGACGAAGATAATCAGTTTTTTGAGATTTAGTCATGTTGGGAGTACCGGGTCAAGTTTGACGTATGAGGAAAAGCATTCACTGGCAGGCAGCCAATAGTCGTTGTGCGGTGACGTAAATGCAGAGGCCGATGTCTTTTCTCATCCAGTTTGCGATTTTATCCAGACCATCAAATTCTTCATCTCCAATTTTGATCGACTTAAGCTCCTCGAGTGCATCTGCCAATTCCAGCAGAGGAAACCAGTTTGTCTGGTAGAATTGCATGATTTCGAAACGCCATCCCTTACGATACAGGCTCAGTACAAACTTGTCTTCAATGATTCCATAGACAAGCAAGATCACAAAATTAGCGAATAAGAGCCCAAAAATTTTGGCAATCGTCATCCAGAACGATTCAAGAATAAATAACAGAAAATACACCATCAATCCAAGGGATCCAAACATTCCCAGACCAAGTATCACATTGAAGTGATGTATAATTCGATACCGGCGTCCCATACCTTCTGTCACAATGCGATAGGCTAACTTCTGCGTTTGTTTTTCTAATGTTGTTTCGTCGTCATCAAAGATTACGGGGTCGATGCGATCATAGATATCGGCGGCTATTTTTTCCCACAGGATCTGAATCGATTCAAACTCGATTGCTGGAACTTCGAATTCGCGCAGCAGATCTTCTTCGAGTAAAACCAGTTCATGCTGGCGCTCGAGAAAACTTCGGTCTGCGTCTTGCTCGCTTTTTGTACAATAATCGACAATGGCCTGGTCAATCGTGGTTCTGACGGAATTTCCATTCAGGAACTTCACGCGCTGTTCCCGGTATTCTTTCAGCTGATACAAAAATTCAAGCTCTTCTTCGACCCAATAAGGCAAGCGGTCATAGTTTTCTTCCATAAACGAAAACGTGGCGTTGATCCAGTCTTCATCGGCTTTCTGACCTTATCCCCGTGAATAGTACCAGTGATTATGAGAGAATCCATCCCGGGCGAAGC